>Ga0157364_1008742_pt1 | contig 10496 bp, 5 predicted proteins | sample AttsexASBM2_FD_111476 | JGI IMG/M metagenome (GOLD analysis project Ga0157364, IMG submission 111476) | Fungus gardens microbial communities from leaf cutter ant in Ribeirão Preto, State of São Paulo, Brazil - Atta sexdens ASBM2 | ecosystem: Host-associated > Fungi > Mycelium > Unclassified ... | reverse complement strand
TGTAGAGTTTCACGATAATTACAATAGTTTGATACATTATACGTACGCTGTTTTCTCCGACTGGGAATACAGTGACAGAGAGCGAGAGAGAGAGAGAGAGAGAGAGAGAGAGTAGAGAGAGAATCATGAGATGGAAAATCCATTCACGATCTAAGCTTCGGCTTTAGGGTAAGCCCCAGATCGGCTCATGATTTCGGTACTTCGATAACCTAGTCGTGCCAGCCGCCGGCGAGATGTTCATAGGCGATCCTCGATCGATTTTCCCGGTATCTCCTGACACAAGGGATTAGGTCAGGGACCAGAGAAACGGGTTAGAGCACGGCGAATCGGATGCTAGCACGACCATCCGAGTGATGAGATGATTGGCTCGCTGATGAAACCTGATAGAACTGCCTGCTGCTTGGTCGATCTGGCTTGGCGGATTATGTTCTCCGGTGCGAGAGAGCACGCTGGATTACAGCCGCCTTGATCTCATCCATTTCCGCCACGGATACCTATTCTGCTTCGAAGCCTTTTGGAACAATCTATCGTTAGAAATTCGAAGATTCGATTTCGAGAAACTCGGAAACGCTAATTTCGACTGCGGCCCTATTTTCATTGCCTGATGTAAGAGAATGTACTTTATTGTTCAGTTATCACGTTTTTATAAGACGACAGATATTTTTCTTGTATCTTTTTATATTATATCATCTCTAATCATTGAGAGAAAGAGAATTGTTGTAATAAGCTTTGAGTAAAATTCAGAAATGTATTTTACAACATTGCATGTTTTCTCGTAAAAGATTCTATTATTCCGTATAATTTTAAATATAGATATATTGGCACTTATATTTTTCTTTTGAATAAATTTGGTTATTCATAGCTGATCATAAATTAAATAATATCTAAGTATCTATAAATTCAAGTCAAGATATCGTCTGCCGGGAGCGGATATCGAAGAAGGAAGAGAAAGCAACAAATTGCATCTAGTTGAAAACTCGTTCGGCCATCTCTCTTGACTTTCCACGACGAGCAGCCGGTCTCGAGAAAAATGACACTCTTATCTGAAAAATGGCTGGCCATAAACAATTCTGCGAATCGGTGTACGATAGCAGGCGGGCTGCTGCTTTCGTAGCACACGTCTTGGTATCGCTCTTTAACCTGTCGACAAAGAACCGTGTGATAAAACTTGGAAAAATCGTGACTTTGGTAGAAAAATTACGGGGATATAAAAAATTTTGTTCTGTCCTCGCATAGATAAGACATTCAATTACCAGTGAATATCCGCGTATCGCGTGTTCGCGTGTCATTAAATATTATTTTCTTTGTTGAAGTTTTCTGCAGTCTTTAAAATTAATTGTAACGCAATAATTCACGAATCTTTCTAAAACAAGAGAGAAAAAGAGGCAATGAGTAAACGTTTTTTTATTTTATCTATATAAGATAACCAAAGGCACACGTAGGTATCAGTACATAAATATTGACGAAGAGCAGCTCAAAATGCTTTATTTGAACAAAAATTAGGAAATGTCGAAATCACATATGATTCATAGATATTCTCAGAAAAATGTATATTGTGTGCGTGATAAAAATAAAAAATTTTTATATGAAAAAAATTTTTACATAAAAATTTTTTGAATGAGGATCTTTTAAGAAGAATGTAAAGGAGACATTGCTTTTTAGTTAATTAAAATAATTTTTGATTATTTGATTTGTATTATCTAATCAATTGTTTAATTTTTAACATGAAATTACTCAGTAATTCTTTTAGTAAATTGAATTTTAATCGCATCAACATTTACCTCTAAATTAATTGAAAAGTAACTACTAAGTCCTATTATTCATTTACACTCCTGACATTTAATTTACCGGGGCGCTTTAATTTTCAACGTTAAATAGCGCGATAATTAGGTCTTAGATTAAATTCGCGCTGAGGGAAAAATCGACTACGAATTACTGGGGAGAGTGCGAATATTCCTTATAAATTTATATTGCGAGGTTGAAACTCGTCGGAGAGAGAATGCGAGTATTGAGATGCGAAATTAGGAAAATTAATTGTTGTCGTAGACAGACATACTTCGTCCACGATCTTTTCGCGCAGACACTTTTTCCACCACGTCCGGACGTCTTTGTTGCTCGCCTTCGTAGCTCGCCGAACGAAGTTTTCTTTGGGTTTTACCATCCGTAGAGGCGGCCGTTTAAATGTCAACAGCTGCATCGCAGCCCGTCCCGGCTGCTAGTCGACTCTATTTGTTCCTCTTACATTCTTCATGGAATAGTTTGGTCTCGCCGTGGATATATACCGACTGACTGCACGCCCGAGAGGGATTAAGAATATCTTTCGACTCTCGTCCGGATGTTCCGAGGCGAATCGGCGTTGGTTCGCGGCTGCATTAGTCCCAGGGTGTTTCTCCCTTCGAGTGTAGCACCACTGCGGGTCGTTTGATAAAAGGGACGACCCTCTGAACTCGGAAGCGTTCTCGAGGAAGAAGCGAGAGGTTGCGTCCATATAGAGAAAACTACTTGAATCGTAAAAAATTTTTCGAGATAAGATATACAGACAGTATAGGACATTTTGAACATGAAAGATTTAGATAAGAGAAATCGATGCGCTTGTTGAACTTACGAATAAGTACTTTGTGAATTGGAATACGCTTTCCTCGGACACCAATGCACGTTATCTTAAACGAGAGAGATACTTGTCCGAGAAGGAGGAGAATAGCCGGAGGGAGATCTGATTGTTGAATCTACGTAATATTTTATCATCCATTCAGACTGGTCGATTATAAAAGCAAAGATAAATATTCTGTGTTTCTCTATGCGAGCTTTCATATTTCCTGAATCATGCAAGTCGATAATGGACACAGGAAATGTAATCAGAGAACATACGATGCATGTATACGAAAAAAAAAACCATTGAAAAAACCAAAATGTATCGCGCGCGAACGAATAATTTCTTAATAATTTATAATAGAATTAAATTATGAATTATTGTGAAAAATATATTGTGAAAGCAATTTTTAAATGCATGTATTCTTCTTGTATGGAATTTAAAAATAACTGTTAAAAATAACAAACATTTTAAAGCAAGGATTGGTATTGATACTGATAAGTTTTCTCAGATGTAAAATACTTATTTAATAATACCTGAAGCAAATATATAAATTTATGTTTTTACATCTATTTGTCACAGATAAATATAAATAAATCAATTTTTCTGTCAATTTTTCTCGCGCGGTGGTACTTTTCTGATCGACGATTTACTGATCGCGCAGGCTTTTATCGAAAACCATTGTCGTGTTACGAACGCGAATACATACAGTCGTATGCGACGCACTAATTTTGGCACAACTTCGCCGCGATACTTTCGCATAAACGTTGTTTTAGTCAACGGACAGATTCAACTTCTTTCGCGAGAACACCATTCAAATGGTATGGTCACGCTGAGCGTGATTGTTCTAACAAGGGTTTATTCATACACTCGCGGTTTAAAACTAAAAACACTTCTCGTTCTCGGGACTGACAAGTCCAAGCCTTGTATGCATGAATTGCACTAATTCCTAACGCGTATTTTCTCTGTATTGTGATACAGACACACAATCTCTCAGCCGAGAGCTCCAGGCGACTCCGCGTCCTCGCCTGGCGGAAACTCTCTTACGCAATCGCTCTGGCAAACACACGCATATGCGCGAACACTTTCCTCATACAGTCGGCAAAAAGAAAGGACATTTTAATCTTCGTTCTCGACAACGCATAATACTTATATCACAGATAATGAGCGCCGCTACGCCTTGGCCGCGTTTGTGGCGATGGAATCCTGGTCGGGCTTGGTGGGCAGTGGCCTGTTCGCCATTTTGCTAGTAGATGCGGAAGTTTGCTGGGTTTCTGGCAGCTCTGAGTAGAGATGGGCAGTTACGTCAGACGGCTCGGCGTATTCGCACAGCAACGAATTCGGCCTCTTATTGTTCGTTTTATTCGAAGCACCTAAAATACTATCGCCGAGAGCTTTGAGGAAGCTCATCGGTCTAGTGGATTGATTCCTGCAGCTCGAATCCAGCTTTGGACTTTGTGGTTTGCGATCGTCAGCATCGTAATCGAGGTTCTGTGGAAGACGATTGTTGCCGACAAGATGATCGTTCACTACGTCTGGTGGTAACGGCTGTGGCGCTCTACCAATCAAGCTCTCCAGGATCGGTTGCGACAGTCGACTTGTACTGGGTACCGTCTCGTCGCCCGGCAATTCGGCGTATAGATGATTTTGATCGGTGGTACGCTGATCACGCGGTTGCGCGTATTCGGTGATGGGCGGTCTAGTACGTATCTCGGTCGGATGTAGCTTATCCAAAGATGGTGCTTTGGTGCCAATATTTACGGATGGTCTCGGTGCTCCGCGAGGTCTTCTGATCCTCGGTCGGATCACGTCGTACGCGTTCTCTTCTCGATCATCTACTGGTTGCCGATCGTTGTTATTATTGCAACTCTCTTCGACTTTGATAAGATCGTATAGATGCTCGATCATGTCTCTCGCCTGACTGTGATTGTCAGGATCGTTCAATCGTTCCTGAAGATCCCTCAGGTACTCCTCTGTCAACTCCTCCGGCAATGTTTGCGTAGCCTTGTTCTCCGTGTATGGATAAACGTCACCTTCCCCATTGTCGTCCTCCGTACCTTCTGCTGGAGTATCCATTTCAAGAATTCTGGTCTCTGCTTGGAGACCGGCATATTCGTGAACGCTTAATCTCGATATTGATCTAGCGGACGTCGCGGCGGTCATACCGTTGCTGGACGAGAGCCAATTCGACAGATTTATCAGCGAGCCAGATATTAGTTTGGGACACACGCCGCGACGACGCATATAGAGAATTCCTGAGGCTAAGATCACCACAACGACGACAAAGACTGCCACGATGCAAACAATGACGATGATCCTCTTCTCGCGTTCCAGCTGTTCCAATTCGCTCATCTCCATGTCGAAGAATCCCTTCTGTCTTGGATAGATGTGAGGACCCACGCTGGGTGGACTAACGCTCGGCTCTGGCTTAGGCGACGGTTTCTCGCAATCGACGTGCTTTTTCCGTTCCGTACATATAAGTTGCGTGAAGTTTTGCATAACCATGAAACCCTTGGGCGGATTGAAGCATTTTTGCAAGAAGTCATCGAGTTTACAATAGCTGGAGTTCATCATCCATACATTGTTACCGCCTGTTATTTCACTCATCCAATTTTCAAGATTGCACCTGCATTCTTCTTTAGTGAAATAATTGTTACCAACGCGCGCAGAGTTCACTTTCTGCGACAACATTGCAAATTTGAGAGATCCCGCCCTTGCCTTCTGTATTTCATTGTTCGTGAAGGAAAATTCGAGATTGGACGCTGAAGTGGCACTGACCTCCGCTTTAATCGCGTCGCTCTCTAAGTTGATAAAGACATTACGATCGATTGCTATGTGATTCCATTGATGTAGCACGATCGAGCCCTGTTTTAAATGTACGAATTCGTTGTTGTTAAAGGTGACAGTTGCTGCCGATGTATTAATGGCACCAGTGTCTACCTCGGACAATCTAAATGGAGAAAGAAATACAAGAGAAAAAATGAAATTTAAAGCATGTATCAATAAAAAAATATTAAGAAATTGAAAAGTAATGTAATTAAGGAATAAAAATTGAAAAATATAAAAATTAAATCAAAAACATTAAATTGATTCTGCTTTTCAGAAAAAAAAAAGTTTGCAAATTTGCATTTTATTTTGTATGAATTTCTCCTGTTATTGTAGTAAGGATCGATAATGTAAATTTAACGTTGACAACCTGGAATGTTGGATTGTGAGATTATCATGTCCGGCTCTGAAGGCTGCTGTGTTGATATTCTGAAGTTGTACATCGACAAATTCGAGACTTTGGATAAGCGCTCTGTCGCTAAAAGCACCGGACTGAATCTCCTGGATAGACGTGTTGCTAATAATCACGTTGAAGATGGTCATGGCACAAAAGGCATCCTTGCGTATGGTCCTCATCGAAATGTCGTCCATGCGAATTTCCGCGATAGCCGAAGGAAAAACCGACGTGGGTAATTCCTTTATCATCACATTTTGGAACATAATCTGTATCAAAGCAAATTTATACGAAACTGTAATTATATTTTTATAATATATATTTTTGAGAAATGACCGCTTTAAGAATTATCTGCGGATTTTTAGATCTAATTACACAACAATTCATATCAGTAGAAATTAGTACGAATCGCTCTGAGCTTCATTTAAAGTGACATTCAAAACGGAACATTACAAATAATATTATATAACTTGTTCATATTGATGTGTTATCTGATATCAGAAATGAATAGTATAATATATCAGGGATGCGAATATCATATAGACACATCAATATCAATAACATTATTGTCATTTTTAAAATAAAATAGATATGTGAGCATTGTTTAACAATTTGTAATAGCGATATGCGATAAATTTGAGAGATATCTGACCTTGGTCGCTGGTCCATGTCGACCGGATTGAGGCGCTTCGAATTTAAAGGCATTACTAGAGAGCTCCAAGGACGACACCTCCCTCACCTTGAGCCACAGCAGCCATGAGAAGGTATTTGGTTTTATCTCCACGTGTTTGCATCGTGATATCGAGACGCTCAGCGTGCCGCGGGTATTCCGGAAAGAATGACTCTCCAGGAACACGCTATTGCACTCCGACACTTCGAAATGCGTATTGGGTGCGCTGAGATTTTGTAAGGCCTGCCTTTTGGCGACTAGGCTGTTGATCCCCGAAACATGTACACGTTTCAGGGGTGCGCCTCCGCCAAACGTACCCGTTTGTATTCTTAATTCTCGGCAGTGAGAGACCTCGAGTTCTGTTGCCTCCGGCGGAATGATTCCTTCATGCAGCTCCACATTCTAAAATGAAAACAAAATGAAGGATAGAATATGATATTATAAAGTCTCTTATTGTTTGTGAACGATTTACACGTTAACAAGCAATTAAAGAAGATTGCAACTCTGCACGGCGTATGCATCGACGTTGTGCCAAGGCCGTGTGCCTCGTCATTCGCCTTCCAGATTTACATCTTGATTGCGTAATGCGTATCATAACAAGGCAATTGACTAAGATTTTCTGGAAGCGAATAATAAATGTGCATTCGTTTCTTTATTTAAGACTTTGATTTACAACAGTCTTGTCCAGAATTATTGTGTTATCAAAAACTATAATCTTATATTTTAAACCGTAGAACAAAGAAGATATTCTTCTCATTAAAAAATTTATAATTTCTTCAAATCATTTAGCTGTGAAGAAATTTATGTTATATAGATAGCATTCTGTGAGGTAACAATATAGATATTTTATTTATTTTACTAAGTATAACATAATGAGTTACGAAAAGGAGAGATTTTGTTTATTTATAATTTTTAAGGATAATTAGATAAGTAATATCATAAAGTTATTTATTCTCGTTAATTTATTCTCATTAAATAATAGAGTTTTATTTGAGTTGGGATATTAATATTTTCACTGATTTCTATATCTTCTTGGCAGTTATTTATAGAAGTTTATCTCAGCGTCGGTTTGTCGAGATATTTCCTGAGCTAGCGTGATCGTATGTGACTTGGACTTCTTAACATCTCTTTCAGTTTCTCTCTGTCATATTTGAAAGTATTTCTAGATTGTGATAAGCTTTCTAAAAAGAGATACCTTGTATATCCTCAATACTGCAGCTGGAAAACAGCCATGCGTCGTTAAAAATCGTTGAAAAATACAGGACATAAAAATATTCAACAACCAGTCCGCGAATGATAATCCAAATCTCGCAGCCATTCGTAAAATCTGACTTTGGAAAATCCGATTCTCGTGAGATATGAATTTTCGACGATCCGTAAATAAATACTGTAAATAAACATCAGCGCCATTCCGATTTTTCGTTCACTTCGGAAGAGTATCTTTTCTCGCGCTTATTAGAAATTATTTATTCTATTTCTATTTTCAGACCGGAGCTTTGTTTATGCTGTATGTGAGTGCATTCGGCTCCTCCCGGCATCTTTGACTCATCCGACGAACTAAATCTATTGTCTGAAGATATTTTTGTCATTGAGATATCACAACACTGTTTATAGGGATCTGTTAAACATACTTGGGAAATACGACGTGTTAAGCAACATGTAGTTTAAGTAATCTTAAACTGTACGACGACTTGATTCATTCTGTAGGATATAGAATAAGAAAAATGCGACGCAGCGGATGTTAAGGTGCAAACATTCAGCGATTGAATTATTTTGTACGTGTCACTATGCACAAACACGGGATAATTGATTTTTCTTCATTTATATTTTTTCATTTACAATTATCGTTTGTTTACTTTTTTTTACATCATACGTCAAAGACTTCGACATAAAATATACTACAGCATTCTAAAAGTTATCTCTTCATTGAAAAATATTATCACAGTCAATAAAACTGTAAAAGATATATCATAGGCGTTATTCGTTTGAAATATTTCTTTTCTCGTTCTAAACAATATTTCACCTCCGTGTAATACAATAAAACTTCCGTAAGTTAGCGAAACGAAATTTTACTCTCTTCCTGTTTGGATCTCTTCCAGATTCGACCACGCGTGATGTTTACTTTCTATAGAAAATTATTTTGCCGCACATGGTTTATTTTCACATTTGACTTGGGTTCATGCGAAAAAAAACTCAAACAGACGTATAATGCTGGTTCCTTCAAAGCACCGGAAAATCGTTTCAAGAGTTCATTAGAATATCGATGAGTCATGCACTGTTCACATTCGTCGTGTAATGCGTACGGTTCGACTTTCGCATCCCGTTTCTCAGTTACTCCATGGGTAATACGAGGCTCCGGTTTATTCTTTCATGTTTTGTCGTCTCATCGCGGTCGATCCACCATAATTCGCGGTTCGATTTCAACCAACGAGTCATTCTTGAATGCTTCCTATCGGAAAAGAGAGAAAGAAAAAAATACACTTCTCATCGGATATCGTTGTAGATATATCCATCGGATTAATGTAAATGTTGAGTGGAGTGAGATGAAATGTATCGCGATTACGAGCACACGAGGGCAGCTATGCCAGACAATTTCGTTGGCTTACGGCTTGACTGCAGCTTCATTATGACTCAGATTATCCAGACAGGTACGATCTCCGATAATATTGAATTCAGTTTCACGACAGCGTCCGCTAATGCATATCTACATAAAGCCTAGAAACACGTTCCTATCCACTAAGCGTAGATCCAGTCCAAATCAAATTATTGTATGAGATGTGTATTATCAATTTGTTCGCTTCTGATCGAATATTTTTATGATATATGCTTTCTTTTCAATTTTATTTATGAAATTGTATTGTTATCAGCTGCAATGCGTTGCGAATTTCCTGCGCATTAAACCCTACATACACGCTGTTCCAGTTGATAATACCGCGGAGTGAAGTAAATGTAGTGGCGCCGGCGTGACGGTAGTTCATTCCTAATTAAAAATATGCGTTATTTCCTTGCAACCTAGCGTGAAATTTCTACACAGATAGAATTAATTAACGAAATAGAAGCACGGGAAAAACTATGACATCAAGTGTATAAAAACACGCTATGTGATATGTTTACGCGCGTTCACATTGAATTTTCTTTTCATTGTGTATCATTGGTTACTTTGGATGTATCGTGCTGTGAAACAGCTGTTGCAGTCAACGGTTCTTTAGAATGGAGGAACGCGGTCTGCAGGTGCGGCGGAGGAAGGCGCGAACGTTGTGTGACATACATAAGTTGGAAAATGCGTCTCTCCTCTCTCTCCTCTCTCTCCTCTCTCTCTCTCTCTCTCTCTCTCTCTCTTCGTCTTTCTTCCTCCTCGATGAATGACTAAGACTGCTCCTGGAAAGTCATGCCATTTCATATGGTTGGTGTGACTCAAGGGTCGGGACGCACGGATAACGCCGGTTATTTCTGCATCGCGGGCCTCGGGCACAAAGAGCATATCTCTCTCTCTCGAGGTCCCGCGCGAGTTACGAACGACATTAAAACGTCGGTGCGATTTAATTTTGCGGTACCGGGAACGAGGGATCGCGAGCTGGCCCGCAGCCATCATAGAATTTTCTATCGTCGCAATGTGTTCTAGGTGGCAGTTTAATTTCCATACTCACCCGTGTAGGTTCGTCCCACGTTACGATATAATTGACATGCTAACAAGAATCGCTGCTCTATTGAATATGGAAAACATATAGGATCAATTCGTGCCAATTTACGCGTTGAAATGTTTGTCGAATTTCAGTCATTAAGGGTTGCACAATTTTTTATTATTTGTTTTAAATTATTCTTGAGAAAACGTTGACAATGGCTTTTAGCCACTGTCACAAACAAAGAAATCCATATAGAAACGTTCGTTTTCGAAAAATTTTCTACCAGATGGAGTTATTCGAGAATGGTTACTCAATTTGGTTGAACCCGCCCTGAAACTTTAGACCAAAATTTTTTTAATATCGCCTCGCCTTGTTTTGCTTCGTTCCGCAACG
>Ga0157364_1008740_pt1 | contig 10496 bp, 7 predicted proteins | sample AttsexASBM2_FD_111476 | JGI IMG/M metagenome (GOLD analysis project Ga0157364, IMG submission 111476) | Fungus gardens microbial communities from leaf cutter ant in Ribeirão Preto, State of São Paulo, Brazil - Atta sexdens ASBM2 | ecosystem: Host-associated > Fungi > Mycelium > Unclassified ... | reverse complement strand
TTCAAAAGATACAAATTTGAAAATAATTTTTTTGACCGTCAAAATAATTATGTAGGAAACTTAAGCATGAAGAACAACGCTGCAAAAAAATTTGACATTCTAGCACGTTTTACATAATTATTTGAGCATCTTAATGATGTTTTGAAAATTCAAATCATTCGAAATTATTTTCAGATTTCTATCTACCTTTTTATGGAGATATTTCAACAAAAACTTTCCGTATATGCGTTCCACTTTTTAGTTAGATTGACATAACTTGACTACCTCGTTAATTTTAGGCTGTATTGTAATCCTTTTTAAGCAATCAAGAAATTCTTTTTTTTTTCTTTCATGTATGATGTAATGTGTTTGACGTAAAAGTTATGTTTAGATTCGTATCATTGTTCTGTATGCCGATAAAATCTCGCACTGGTATACTCTCGGTCCTCTCATTCGAATGTAGAATCGAGCGCATTCGGTTATTTTACAGCGATAGGAAATTCCGATATATTGCATATCCTTCTTCTCATCTTTTCTGATCCATTGTCACTCTTGATTAATGTCGCGACTCTGGGGAAAAGTGTTTCGTCGTCAATAATATCACAGCGAATATCGCTCCGAAAATGTAGATCGTCGGATCACAGTTTTCACTGAGCAAGTCATCGATTCGAAAATAGCAGGTATAATCCGCAAATACAGATGTATTCTTAAGAATCGAGCGAAATATATTTGTACAAAATTCGGATGGAATATTTTTGAAATTTATGCGAATTAAAGCGTTTCATGAATTTTCCTGAAGTGTTTTCTTTTATTCCCGAAAAAAAAAAGAAAAATCACAATTCTTCTAGAAAAATCATCACAATTCGAAAATACATATTTCTCCAATCGACTAATTGCTTAACTATCCAATCTTATCTTAAATTTAATTTTTTTAGAAGAGCATTTCAAATTTCAGATATAGAAAGCACTGTTTATTTCTATTTACTTTGTGGATAATTATAATTGTGGATAATGAGGATAATTAGAAAAACCGATCGCAAAAAAAAGAAAGGAGGGTGTTTATGCGTAGGAAAATTCTGTGTAAAATACTTTAAGGAATAAGAAGGAATTCCTTTTCTCCTTCACCCGGAAACCAGTTGAGACCGGGAGACCGATGCGCGCTAGCTTCTTGTATCGGTGATCTTTGTGTGAGGAATTCTCGTTTGTCAGCCGTCAGCCAGGTACTCGGTTGACCGTGACGATCGCATGATGCACCCACGAAGGTAACGATCCATTGGAAATCCAAGCGTTTTGTAGCTCGCTAGGAACGAGCTTATCTGTCCCTATTAATCCGCCTTGCTTTTACGCGCCGATAATAATCACACCGCGTTACCGTTATTCGCGATTTACACCGTCGACCGTAGCTAAATTTATCACCGAAGGTCTCCGTCTTCCTTCCTCTTCACCTCTCGTCCTTGTTCCCCACGCGAGATCTTCTCTTTCAAGTTCCTTATTGCCTCACACGATTAATGCTGCCGTACTTAGGAAGCACTTGCGAGATGGATAACGATTAATCTATTATTTAGAGAACTCAGGGATAGCAGTGGTGAATCGTCATAGAGTCATCCATTTTAATACAGTATAGGACAGCAATTCCGAGATAGACGTATTCCGTATACATTGAAAATAATTCTTAAAAGGAATTTCCATGAAGTGAACTACGTTGTCATAATAAAAAATATATTTAACAAATATGATTTCTCAATACCGAAACATTGTTAGTAAGTAATAAAAATTCAAGATGCAGCTTGTCTCTTTGAAGATGATAATATCTTACTAATGTCGTTAAAAGAAACTCACGTGAGAGTGCCATGTGCACGATAAGGTGATCATCAAGTATGCTTTCATTGTTAACCCTTCTGACAGTGCATAATTTTTCATCTTTTCTCTATTCTATATAGAGAGTCGAAAATCAGAATGTTAGCAATTTTGCCATTCACAAAATTCAGAATGGGTGGCCACCCTAATAATGATTCAGCCACAGTTCTTCGAAGGGTTCTTCTTCCAAGAGTTAATAATGATTTCAAGCATAAAATCAGATCTAACCGTAAAAAGAGAGAAGAAACGAGAGAAAAGATAATGGTCTCGTCGCTCTAATCTAGTCGTGGAGGATGTACACCCGCGGCAACTACTTGGGTTATGCAGTGCGTTGTGTAGATATGTGTAGACGAGTAATACTCACGACATAAACCACGTCCACGATATTCTACCGGTCAACGAGACGCACGGAGAACAGGTTGCGCTGTTCTGTTCGAAGTACAGTATACACAGTATAATAGTGTATGTACGAAGGTACATATTTTCACGCGGCTTCCGTCGGTAGTCGCCAACGATGATGGCGAGGTAATAAGAGACGGCTTAGCCGACAGATTGCCTCCTCACAGCCGCGCGCGCGTTGCGCGTAATAGCGCGACTCCTTTTCTTAACCTGGCTCCCACACAGCTTCCTTCGCTCCTTTTCCTTCGAAGAAATAGCCTCGGCTTTCCCTCTTTCGCATCTTGACCTCCACTTGTCGCGGATTACATCTCACAACCACATCAGTAGAACTGTCTTCTTTTTCCTACGATCGTCCATTAAACAGTTCACAACGCGAATCGTCGTTTTATCGCAAGAGTTTCTTCACGGTTTCCATTTTATTTTAATTTATGTGACTAGCTGGTTTTCACGATTACTTTTCAGTTTATAAAAATATTTGTCCGAGCGAATTTGGACACAAATAAAATTCAAACAGTATTGCGAAGATAATTTTTCACTGAATTTAAGATACTGAATTATGTAGTGTGAAAAATATTCGCGATTATAAAAGCGTCTGTCCGAGCGAATTTGAATAAAAATAAAATCTTATGAATAATATCGCGAAGATATAATTGTTCACTGAAATTAAGATACTGAATTATGCAGCACGAAAAATGTTCGGGACGTCTGGAGACGAAGTTTTCGCTAGTATCGCGTCATCACGAGGGTGGCCACTGTCACGAGCAGAAAATGTACAGAAAATGAAATAAGTGGAAAATGCTGCCGCGGCTAACGTAACATCCGACTCCGCCGCATTTAATTCGCATGAACGATTTCGCAACTGCAAAACAGCTACCGGCATTGAAAAAGAGATTACAGGTAACCGCTTCGCGTGTTACTTTATTACGATCCTTCGATTACAATGTTACGGGAGCGAAATGTATCGTATCCCAGATGCCCAGATGCAGTTCGAATCTATAATACACGATCATCATCCACTGACGGAGGGACCGATCATAAAGTAACCGCATCGTTTGCGTCGCGAATGCGTTCGAGGTGCAAGGCGGATCACGTGCGTTCACCGGCGTGCATGGCCGGGGGAAAGACGTGCTTGTGCTCCCGGCGAATAATCGAGCTTGGGATTGCTCAAAGTCCTCTGGCAAACGGTTTGCAAAAATTTCAAAACGAACTCGACCCGTTCCCTCGTTTCGCCTTTCCGTTGTATTCCCTATCGCTTTGATTCGCGCTATTTCTCGTTGTTCTCGCGTCCCTTGATGTTGGTCAGACATCCCAATCGTGCGTGCTGATCAAAGCATAAATATTAAGCTCTTTTAAATTTTCAAAGTAACTACCAAATTGATTTTTACGGTTCAGTAATTCGAGCAATTTCGATAACTTTGAAATTAATTTGGACTTAAAGATTGTATCAATGTATCGACACGATCTTTACAATATACATATTTCTACATGGAAAGAACGGTTTTGCTAAAGTATCTAAAAATTTGTTAGATATCAAATAATTATATAAGATATTCAAGCTGATTGCCAGAATGTTAAAACTTTTGCAACATTATTTATTATGCTTGAATGTCTTATCTAATTATTCTGATAGTTCAACGTAATTATTTCCACATCTGTGTCCAGCTAGATTTTTGGATATTTGACAAAATTGTTCCTTCTGCACGGAAAAAAATGTTTGATTGAATTAACTGGAATTCTGGTGGAAAATAAACGATCAGGATTTTTATTAAATCTACTAAATGTTGGTTATTTCAATTAGAATTTTAATAAATTTAACCAGAAATTTCATAAATTTAACTAGAATTCTGAATTCTTCTACTATAATTGTAGTTAATTCAATAGTTAATCAAACATTTTTTTCTGTATGTGTACATATTTATTTTTTGTAAAATTTACCATCGATAACAAGACATTTGGAGATAATAAATATCGACTGCAGTTTTCGCGTTCATACGTATGCAAACGAGTCATCGTACATGCGCGCTTTCTTATTATTACGAAACGCGGCTGAGTTCGTCAGGAGGAGAAGTCAGCGGGATACTAATATGTGTATATGTATATGTTTGTATACGTGGATGTATGTTCGCGTCGTTTTAATGTGTATCACCGTGATATATGCGGGTGTACATGCATAATAAATGCGTCCGCGCATCTCGCGGTCGCTGTGCAGTCACTGCAACGTCACGTGATCGCACGCGCGGCTCTCGCGCGTTGCAACGACGTTACTCTCTTGACTCTTCTCTCCCATCTTCTCCCGCCGTCTCTCTTCGCGGATGACACCGAACGCAGAGATAACGGTTGAGTAGGAATCCAATGTGATTGGTGCACCGGGGAACCATGTTCGACCGGCACCGTATTTTCAACGAGTCTTGATTCGATCTCTCTTTAACAGAAATTTCATCAGACTTCCTACTTAATCTCTCGAATCGAAATGCCGATAACATCTAATAAATATGCTTATTTATTTGTAATTCCGAAGTTGAATTTGCAAAAAGTTTTTTTTGCTTTTGTTTGTTGTAATGAAGAAACATTTTTTCACTAAATGAGAAACGATGATTCATTAATTATAAGTCTCGTGTTAGACACAACATAATTATTCGCAGCGTTATAAGAACACGTTTCAGAATCAGTTCGTGCTCTAGACAATTTAGCCATTAACGCATATTTTCCACGTAAGATAATCGATTCGGATATCGGACAAGTAGTGGTATGAATTGAGGGTCAAAAAGATTGAATCCGCGATAGCGCGTGATGTTCAACACGTGTATCCGCAGTACATGCATCGTCATCATATGCGAGCTGCTGTTAGATGTATGTATATGCATTGTACGTTTCAGTGAGTCGTGAATTTCTGCTACACGACTTTTTTTACGTGCAACGTTTTCCTTCATGGCACGTTCATATCTTAATGTTGTTCAAGATTTGTAATTTTGGACAAATAATAAAGCTTGAAACGCGTATATCAGCATTCGTGTTGCTTTCCTTTTTCTTAATGGAGATCAAAAAAAGCAGATAATAAGCGTGAGTGGCTGATATACATCGAGCCAATTACCCAGACTCACAAATCTTGGACAGCACTTTACGGCACGAAGCCGTAATCACACTATCGATTGTGATTGGCGATTGGCGATTACTTTTCAACCAATAAGAGCAAAGCAATCGGTAACTGCTCTGTTCTGATTGGTTGAAAAATAAGCAAAATCGCCAATTACAATAGTGCAATTGATAGTGAGATTACGACTTTAAGCTCATGTCACACTACGTGATATAGAGATGGAGGATTACGAGTTGAAGATTAGAAATTCATTCAATCAGAACAAAATGGATTAAAATTAAAATTATTTGAGTAATCGAATTTAATCTCTAATTTCACAATCCTATATTTCCAATGCGTGTGACATGGATCTTAGAAGAACTGCAATTAGAATTGCAATAGCAAGAAATTCGCGTACTTTTCAGGTTCAATGAATGTCTATTATACCGAAGAAAAAAGAGGAATATATTAGATGGTAGTGTCTTGGGATGATTAGTCAAGATGAAAATTATTTTTGAATTCATATTGAATTGATATTGCGCGCGATTTACTCGACCGGAGATTATTACAAACGGGAAGGCCGTCCAAGTTGGCGGCTCGATAAATTCTACCATCGAATAGAATCGAAAGTGGGACGGCATAATCCCACCCGAAATCCATTCCAGCCAAGATTCATTCTTCAACCCTCTTGGCACAACAATGGCCGCTGCCGATTCCGTTCCGAACACGATCCACTCTACCCTGCCGATCGTCTCAGTAAAATGGTGGAGAGATCTTCTTTCTCGTCGTTCTAAACGAAAGCGATTAATGACTGTACTATATAATGTCGTGAACCTATGCATATTTTTGGAAAATTTTAGTAGGCCGACAGGCGTAATATTATTTCATGTGAAATTTAAATCAAATCTCGTTAAGGATGCATGGAGGTATCATTTTTCACAATTCATGAAATTTTAACATCCTATATAAATATATTTTAATAAATAAAATTGTCATTTCTGAATTTGATTAAAATCGAGACCGTTTGAAATTAAACAACGGACTTTTTCATAGACAATGTTCGTAGCACGAAGCCTATTAATGCCTTGTCCAATGAAGATCGTCTTTAATCATGTATACCTACTACCCAGCCAAGAAATAAATGATTTGTTATTTTCGTAGCTTCTTGGATTCGATTCTCGTTGCGATTTTCACTGCGCTGCTTCGCCCGTGTCGAAGCGTATCTTCAATTAAAGACGGGTACTACTCAGTCGAAGTCAATTTACCTGAGTGCCGTCCGAGGGTACGGAGGCGGTGTCGGAATCGTGCTGTATCAACACTAGAGTCGGTTGCCAACCGCCCGCGGCCGAAACCCACCGCGTGCCGATCTCTCTCTCTCTCTCTTTCTCTCTCTCCTCTCTCCTCTCGCATACTCTCTCACTCTTGGGGTCGGGTGGCTCTGGGTTGCGGGTTCTTACGCCACTGGGATCGATATCCCGGGAGGCCAAACAGTAAACAGCCGGTTGGTCAGGACGGAGTCGGTGGTGGGGCTGCATAACATGGTGGTACCTCTCTTCCATCCACCTCCACCATCCACCCCCCCCCCTCCCCTCCCACCCGCGCCACCACCGACAAGCAGCGCGTGAGGGTACGAAAGAAGGACGCTACCGTCAGGCAGGAGGGTAAGTTCCTGCAAAGTAGTCGCGACGTTCTGGGATTAACGAACGAACGAAGATGCGCGCCGATGCCACCCCCAAGAGAGTTAGAGAGAGTAGATGCCGTGCGATGTCCTAGTTTAACTTCGGGGCAATGGAACGTTTTCGGGAATATCGTTTATATTGAACGAGAAAGTGTATGGTCTAAGAAACTTAATATTGACTGCATCTTCACTTATATGATACCCTGTTGATTTTAAATATAATTTAAATTATAGATCCTATTTATTGAAAAAACTATCACTTTTTCTGATCAGAATATTAATTTAATTTTCAGAATAGTGTCAAAATATTTCTAGAAACAAAATTTTGTTTAAAAAAATAATTAAATCTCGATTGATGGAAATATGCTTAAGGATGCTGAAATTAGAAAATAATTGTTATAGAAAATAATGGATATCTATTTAATATTTTATTAAATAGATATAGATATTTCTTATGATTATTATGGTCTATTATGCGCTTTGACGTAGTGCAGTAGTTGGAATAACGGAAATGTAAGTTCGTAAAACCGTCGGCGATGTACTCTTGGACGGCTGAATATATCGCTAGATGCTCGCGGCAAGGAAAGTAGGAAAGAAAGTATTAATCGGTGTTATATACGATCATCACCATGAAATTTGCGCGCGAATGAAAGGCGACTAATTCGCAGTGCTACCACAGTCTAATTTAACGTAGAAGTTATGATTATTTTTTCCACGTTTTACTTACACTGGAACGAAAATAAAAAAAGAAACGAATCTTAATTTCAACCAGACTACATTTTTCTAAATTTATATATGTTTTATAATAAATATCTTTTTGGTTTGCAAAGATCCGATTTAGAAGACTTCGAATAAAAATAAACTAATAAATTTGATTTACAGCGAACTACGAACAAATTAGACTCTTAAAACTCATCCCGCGAATGTCTGATACTTATGGATTTCCTGCGGAGGAAAAAACTGATGATGACAACGCGCACAATCATTCTCCGTATGAAACATACTCTTCTTTCTTCTCCCTCACCAGAAAAAAGAAACGAAACCTTGCGGAGAGGTTGATAAAGGGCTGTAGAGCGTTAAGTACGTCATGGCAGATCGTCGAGGGTGGTTGGCGCTCGCAGGAAATCGGCTTGACGGATAATGATCGGCGTTAACATGCAGAATTTAAAAACTTGGCGTGAAAATTATTCGCCCATATAATCGTGCGTCCATCACGTTTTTCACACAAATCTTAAATTTAAGACTAATTTGCACTACCTAAATATTTATGGCGGGAGATCGTTTTACATTGTAATGGCGTGACAAGAAAGGCGTAAATCCGCACAACGACGCAGCCCATACCTTTCATGATTCACTAAAAGCAACAAGATTTACACGTTCTTAATAGACATCGTCGATTCTGCCGCTACGTTGATACCGCAAGCGGTTACGCCATTGGCTGCATAAAGGGGAAACGCAGCACCTCGTCGGCCAGTGGTGCTCATTCGTTCCCTCCGGCTTTCGTTCGTTTACTCGTTTGTTCAAGGCCTTAAAAATTAAATGAGTCCAAAGTATCATTGTCAGATTTGCGAGCGACCTGCCATCGGTTGTTGAAGCCCGAACAAAAAGGCGTAAAATCGGGGATGTAGCCGCGCGTTTCCGCGAATATAACTATGTAGAACGAATTTCTCTAATCTGCCTCGTTTTATTGTGTTGATTTTGTGTGTAAACCATGCAGAAAAGTGCATTGCTAAGTAGACCATACCTACACAGCGATCGACGTCAGCGTGCCGTCCGATGACATTATCTTCCGGCCCGATGACACCAACGTGAATATTTTCGCCAAGAACACCTATATTGTTCGTACGATACAGAAATCAAGTCCCGGAGATCGAAATTTGTAATTGTGCACTTTATTGGAAATGATTGCGAGAAAAAGCTCCTTATGTTTTCTCTCTTCGTTTCTTCTCTTTCCATCTCTTTTAAAACACTTTGTTCCCTCTCTTGCATGAAATCGAACGTGGAATGTTCCGTAGATGGTATACGTATCGCGTTCTTTCAGCGTAGTTTAGATAAAACATTTTGACAAACAGGTCAAACATCTCATTCGAATATCAGATTTCAATCTAACAGTGGGACGTATGAATTTACGATCAAGATCATGTCGAGTTCGCCTTGCCGAATCCTCGCAGTGGTTGATATCGGTAGATTACACGACTATATCACCCCATCAGTAATCTCCTCTTTCTCTCTCATCCTCTTCTGTTTTTTGCCGTAAGTTTTTATTACGTCTGTTCCACATTTTCCGTCGCCCTCCTTGTCTCTCCATTTCGCTCCGTATCGTCACGCTCTCGCTCTTTCGCATATATCTTTTTTCCTTTCTTTTTTCCAGTCACCGACCTTTCTCTCCCTCTGTCTCTCTTTTTCTCCTCCCTCTTTCCCTTTCTCCGCTTTCCTCTCATCTCTCTCGCCTCTCTTTCTCTCTTTTCTCCTCTCTCCCTCCGTCTCTCTCTCTCTCTCTCTCTCTCTCTCTCTCTCTCTCTCTCTCTAGCTCCACACCTCTTCGCTTAATACACACCAGCGAAAGCCACCCGCTACTACAACGACACACTGGCGGCACCGACAGTATGGCACACCACTTTATTGATCTTCTTTCCCCGCTTTCACAGGTTTCAACCCGAATTTTCCACCGCTTTATGCAAGCGTCACCCGCTCCGCTCGTTTACGCGCCCCTGCACCCGGATTCATCCCTTCGCCGATAAATCGAACCGGCCTCCGGGCTATCCGAGAAGATCTCTCACCGCTGTCCGGGTGAGATCTCTCGGTATCTCGCAGGCATTCCGCTCTGCGGGATAATTCGATTCTGACTGGTACTGCGGCCGATCGCTTTTCGACAGATCCCATTTTTAAATATTTCGGTGTCTCCCCTGAAACAAGATTTCGAGTCCATCGCAACTGTCAGACGATTGCCTATCGAGGTGCAAATACGAATTACGTTCGACGCGATTGATTATCTATAAATATTCTTTTGGATCGTTAACGATAGTTAGTCTGTGTTTGCGAAACTTGTCTTTGTCTGAATCTTATTTCACCGGTGAGAAGATATATAATCCTATATAGGATTTTATAATCCGCCCAGTACTTGATCAGTACTGACTGCCATAGTTCAAATACTGACGAATTTAGCCAGTACTGGCTAAGTACTGGATGATAACTTGGGTTCAGTGGCAAAAGGCAGAATTATTTTAGCTAGTCATTTGCCAGTGATAACCCAATACTGGCTGACAGAACTTTGGCTATCAGTTGACAGTTGAAGCATTAGTTTCGTTAGAACTGCTGATCCTATATAGGATATTTCATCGGAATGTGCCGGACTATGCATGACCTTTGACTATGTTGTCATGTTGACCTACGACTATGTTGACCTACGACTATGTTGACTTTTGTAGAAGCGTTTCTTTTTTTTTTTTTTTTTTCACCCGTAAAAAGACCATTTTTTATACATTTTATAAATAAAACTTTTAAATTTTT
>Ga0157364_1008739_pt1 | contig 10498 bp, 7 predicted proteins | sample AttsexASBM2_FD_111476 | JGI IMG/M metagenome (GOLD analysis project Ga0157364, IMG submission 111476) | Fungus gardens microbial communities from leaf cutter ant in Ribeirão Preto, State of São Paulo, Brazil - Atta sexdens ASBM2 | ecosystem: Host-associated > Fungi > Mycelium > Unclassified ... | reverse complement strand
TTTGCAGGATGTCTCCGGCTAAAGCTTTAACTGAAATTACCATGCCGTAATGCTAATCTTCTCTATTCCTTTCTGTTGAAACAGCATTATATATTAAAATAGATTTTATTCTTTTCAAAAAGTAAGTATAATATTAATAAAAATGTCTCGCATCATCAGAAAGATTCACATTTCGCGAAAATTTTGCTGTGGATTCGTATGCGCATCTTTATGTCAAAATTCCAATGAAAACTACGCCAAGTTTTACGTAATTATCCTCACGGTTATATTGGTTTTAATAACCCTTTTGGCAGGATAAACGGACGAGTCTCGTGAACGTCGAATGTTCCTGTATAATCCGTATTTTCTTTGTTCCCCCGGGCAGCAGCCTCGCTATTTTACAGCTAACTAAGCGGCTTAAGATCCCGGATACGGCAGAGCCCGAAGGAGAAGTTTCTTGCCGTGCGCATAATTATACGTGCTGAAACTGAATTAAAATCTTCAACTATGTTACTCTTTCGCACACACGAATTCGCAGATTTTCTCGGACGATGTACATTTGCACCTATGTTAAAACTTAAGCTAAAGCTCAATCAAAAATTATACATATTTGCGAAAAAATATGCTGTTTTTGTGTATATTTTACACATAATTTTAAAATATTCCATCATAATTGAGAAAAATGATAATTCGAATAGAATAGAATATTTAGCTTGAAGAAAAATTAGTTTAATCTTTAAAAATATCACTATGTGAATCCAAATATATGTCAAATAGATTAGAAATATTATTATAAGACAATGCCATTAGTTAGATAAATTTGTAATTCTAATTACTGTTGACAATGAATATTAAAGGAAAGCTGTACTAATTGTTAAAAAGCGTTAGATAATATTAATCTCTTGAAACTTGATTTTATTGGAATTATGTCAAAAATTTTTTTTAATTGAATTCGAGGAGCAATTTAATAAGTAATTTATACTAAACAATTAATTTTTTTCAAAATTTTGACTATTTTTCCGTCATATACAGGGTGCGTCACCAAAGTCCGGACAAATCGAATAATTTCTTTAAACAAAATGCTTTTAATGAAAAATTCAATATTACAAAAAATCCTTTTACATGGCACTTGAGAGGCTCCCTGTAGAACACAATTATTCGATATATCCCCCATTAGCTTGAATGGCCTCTATTCTCGGTCTGAAGCGTTCGCACACACGTTGTAATGTAGCGCTATCCATACCGACGAATGCTGCCTCAATAGCGATCCTTAATGACGTCACATTGGGATGCCGAGACTTGTTTGTGATCCTTTCAACTACGTTCCATACGTAGTAGTCCAAGGGATTTAAATCTGGGCTGTTGGGAGGCCAAAATGGGAACCCGGGCGAACAACTCGATTTGTCCTGGCAGCCTCAGAGAGCATCGTATCTTTAATGTGTACGATTTGTATCGAAGGTCCTCCTCGGCAATTCGACTCGCATTGTTGGCTCGCTTACACCAACAATCGATGCTAATTTTCGGAACGATTGCCCTGGATCATCCAAAATCAGCGCTTGAGCCCTTTCAATAACTGCAGGTATCCTCGCAGTACGTTCTTTCTTGAGTGACTCTTCCTTGCTGGCATACTGGAACCTTCGTTGGACTGTTCTAAAGCATATTTTATCATAAACGATTGATCTCGGGTATCCAAAGAACCGAATTATTTTCGTTGCTGAGCGCCCAGCACCTTCGATGATCGGCTCTTCGATCATACTCCACATTTGGTTTCAATATCGTGGCCATTTTTTAAATATGACTGTTTATTGAAAGCATCAGGCTTTCTCGGATGCTTCTGGCGGAGGCACAATATAGCGGAAAATTTAAATTGAAAGAAATTGTCTAGATTTTGATGACATACCCTGTACATTATTATGTATATCTGATCTCAGATGATGGAATTAAATAATTTCAACGAGCATTGTTTTTAAATTTGATGTACCTTACAATGTACACAGAGTCCGAAGAGGTTAACAATAAAAATTTGAGTAATACAAAATATTCAAGAGTTTTTTTTAAAATATTCCAACTGCATTTTCTGGATACTTTAAAAATTTACCGATCCGCAATGCGTCTCTCTAACGCGATCACGTGTAACCTTCTCGAAGCATGTTACCTTAGACGAATCGATACTAACTTACAAAGCAAAGATTGTCGACAACTGAATCTTTGCTTTTTTTCGATTTTTATATAATTGCATTCTGCACAAGGAATTCGAGCTTCCGTCCAGTATCGTGCAAATTATAAGACAAGCATCGCCCTAACTTGTAATTAATGCATCGAGCCTAAAAATTCTGCCAGTCTGTCGCTCGTTGAAGTTAACATTGCATTTAATCAGAGGGTTTCAAACTGGAACGTAGCGATTAAAAGCGATAACCGTAATCAGTCAGGAACGAGTAGTCGACTACTGGCTTACATATGTAAACTTAATATTTTATTACTCTAGATTAAGATTTTAAAAAATGAAAATTACATGTGCACGTTGCACAGCATTAGACAGTGAGACGTGATATGCAATATTAATAAAATTTTGTATAACACGAAAATAATGCGATAAAAAAACGCGCCGCTCTTTTCTGTTCAAACTTTGAAGGAAACTCTTAAATATTCAAGAGACACGACGACAGTAGTATAGATTGTTTATCCAATAATGAATAATAGATGACACACGACGTGTTGTTTTAGTCAGCAAGATATGCTGACCTATGTCAGATAACTTATACTTTTAACAAAAAAAAAATGAATTATTTTATACTGCTGTCAAAAATGTACATTGATCAATATCGTGTGAATAAGATACACCAAATAGAATTTGTTATATGAATACAGTCACCTTGTTTCTCTTTTTTATGCCGATATTGATATCTAAAAAAAAACAAATTAATGTAATATATTGTATACCATCATCAAAATGCTTTTTGTAGTAGATTATCATACTATTTCTTATGGGATGGGCATGCAAAAGTTGCTTAAAGCGATCCCATTTTCTCCCGTCATACAATGCGGTTTCGCAAAACGAACATGGCATAAACACGCGGGCGACATAGCTGCGCGCAAAATAATCTAGGTCGCTCAAATAGAAATTGCGCGATTAATACTTAATTACACGTCGCGGCAATTTCGCGCGCTTATAGAACCACTGTACTTTTGTCACGTAAACTCTACGCGAGAGACCCTAATGCGAATGAAATATTAAACTCTTTTATTTAGCGAATATAAATCGAATAATAAGAAGAAAGCGACGAGATTTCATCCTTATTAGGCGATTTTTCTCTTGTCTTAAGGTTACTTTCTAAGAATCTTTGTTTTAAGTGATTCATTATCCTGACATGATATACAGAAGACGTCAAAAATTATAATAGAAGCAAGCAAAAGATGGCGTCTCTTACAGAAGGAGTAGTTCTAAATGGATTGAAATTCTTCGACAGTTTCGTTTTTAAGAGAAACAAGAGCAATCTCTATTGTATGTTTTACAATTTATCATTCTTAATATATTTTATAAAATTATCATCTAAAGTTTATATGAAAAATTTTTCATTCAATGATGAAATGTGTATTAGCGTACGTCGAATGTGATTATATTGGTTTCGATGGAATTTATCAAAGAAGTAACTCGTTACTTGTAACGAAGTTACAAGTTACTTTTTTGATAACTTTACTGGTAACTATTTTTTTTTTAGTAACTGTAACGATAACGTAGTTACATTTTTTTGGTAACGGTAATGAATTTTACAGTTACTTTTGTCGTTACTTGCACACGATTGCACACGATGCGATTAGACACTATCTACTCATAGCGCTTGAGACTAGAAAACTCCTAGGCACCCATTCGCTGTGATTGGTGATCATCGATTTTAAAAAAGTAATGGAAAAATAACGAAAAGTTACTTTCTCAAGTAATCGAAACGAGTTACTTTTAAAAATCAGTAACGGTAACTTGTTACTTTTTCTACTCGCGATAAGAAATAACTGCAACTTGTTACTTTTAAAAAATAATTTTCTATTCCCTGGAATTTATGTATGTACCTATAAATAAGTATGCCAGAATTGAAACTTTTGTAAATGTCCGATACATAAGGAGCAGACTTCGTTTTGTCTGTTTGAAAATTTGTAGTTTTTAGAAAATAAAAAAGAAAGAAACTGTACACAATAACAATATATTAATCAGTAGGACGTGAAATATTAAACAAAATTGCTTAACAATTTGTGTGTTTCTAATTAAAAAATAATATTTGTTTCTAAGTTAAAAAATATAATGGTTCGAAATGTCTATGTCTATGTTTTCTCAATATATAAATTAACGATGAGATGCTTTCTAACATCTCAGAGCTTATAATATGAGTCATTCAACACTGAACACTACGCCACTTCTAACTACTGTAAAAAAATGAAATTTTGGACAAAACGCATTTTGAAAGTCTGCTCTTCACTTATACTGAGAGAAAAATGTTTATAATTGCAAATACTAAAAATTTATGATGATTACAACTATAATATATATAGTAATAATAACTATATGTATAATAACTATATGTATTTTATTAACAAATATACATAATTTGCACAGAAAATGATTAAAAATTAAATTATAATAATTGCACTATTTTTATGATAACTATAATTTATATTTATTTTCAACTATAATATACATTTGTGATAGAACTCTATATATATAAAATTATTATTATTAATATTATAGCAGTATATATATAGCAATAACTAATAATAATTATAATAATACGTAATTATAATCACAAATATTAAAAACTTTTTTCTCAATGTACATGCCGCGAATTGATGGCGACTACTCTCATGATATGGTAAAAAGTTGGCACTTTATTTCGATTCAACACAAAAATCATGCCAATTTATAACCGGTTCGATCCGGTACGACTGTCTCTCGATCCCCAGCATGGCGGAAGTAGATACGTACGTCATCGGTCAGCCAGCATGTTATCGGTACAATACGTGCGCTCTCGCGGAATTCGTTTCGCTAACTTTAGATTCCGCTCGCTGTAATTTAATTACACGACGGACGGTGCAAACTAGAATGCCGCCGCCACCACCGTCGCTCTCTGACCCGGATGAAATATGTCAATGAATTTATCGCAGCCGCCGGAGCCGGACATTTATTCGCGCTGCAAAAGTGAATTCGATTTCTCGCCGGGCGTTTTGATTTATTCACCGTGATAGATTGGATAGATTATGTAGTAGCACGAAAAAAGCCGAGCCAAGACGTCGCCCGGATGGCGATCGATCGATACGTAACGTCACCCATCTGTAATCCTTAACAATACCGCCTCCGCTCGGAGCGTTTAGATGGTTTGCGGCGAAATTCCTTGAGCGATTCTTCAGTTCTAAGAGTATCGGGAGAGATTCTCAGCGGAATGCGGAACGAATTAATTATTCACTGTATTAATATCTCAAGGGAAATCCATTGTGTGTTGAACGCAGTCAACACACATCGACCGATAATTACTCCATTGAAGATCTTGTCGCTCAATAGCTATAACATAGTGCAGCGCAGCGGCGCGATTGCGCACAATCGAGTTCATTAACGTCAATTAATCGAGGTATTCAATTAAGATAAAATTCTCCACGAAATTCTTCAATATTAAATATTTCGAGAATTTCTAAGCACAAGCTTTATCGTACGATGTATCGTGCCATATCGTGATAGTCATCGTGTGCTGTACGCGTGAGATACGACGCTCGATAACGTACGTCGAAGATTCATCGATCGGTCGTCGGAGCTACGGTACTGCGTAGTCGCCCATCTAACTGGGTCCATTAACGCCACCTAATTAATGTATCTGATTAGGCAAGGCATCGACGCACATGTATCATCTCAAGTCCCAACCACGCTCGATCCATATAATATCTGGTATCTCGATATAGTTGGACACTGCAAGTCCACTCGCATAAGCTATGTGAATGTACATCGTCGCCACGGTACCAGCATAAATCTTCATTATTTGACGTAATGGCCAGTCGTGCGAGCTTGCTCGCACGCACATACACATGCCGTAGATTATTATTATTATAAATTTCCGTGACGTACATTCCGGCGACGTTCTTACGAATTTTAGCGACGGCGATGATGTACGCTCAACGCGACGCGACGCCGCGCCGTCGGCGCGACGATGCTCGTGCGATCGACGAAGATTCATGGCGTAAATATCGCAAACATAAAATAATATGCCAAGCCTGATACCCTATCTGCCTGTATAGGATGTTCCGAAACTAATGTACCATTAAATCTTCTAAGGAATCTGTCAACTGCAGAATATCCGATAATTCTTGGGTCGACATCCCCCCGCGTGTTCTACAAACGCACTCGCTGTTAGACATTCGAAAAGACTTTAATTTTATATATATATATGTGTATATATATATATATATATAAATATATGCATATATTTACTTACACACATACACACACACACACACACACACACACACACACACACACATATATATATATATATATATATCTCGAACGTAATTTTACTCTCCTAAAAACGAGAGAAGGTTATCAAGCACTCATGTAATAACAAGACGTCTCGTTCCCTCAGTTAAGTAAATATTAGTATGCGTATACATTGTAAGAATGTTTTTGAATGTTAGACTCTTATTTGGAATTGAATTTATTCTATCATAGAAAATTCTCCGTTCCCTGTGCTAACATCGAGCTCTTAATAATTTCAAAACTGTTTTTTATTGTTGTATGAACTACAGCAAAAGAAAACTTTCTCAAAAACTCGAAGATTATAATATTTGTCTGAGAAAAAAAACCGATCGAAAAGTCATAATGTAAATTTTAAATGTTCGTTTCCAACTTTCAACTTAAAATTATCAAATTTGTATAACATGTATTGGAATTTTTTATTGAGAAAAAAAAATTATGGAAAAGTTGAGATTATATATTAAAAATTATTATAGTTTGATATATAAATTAAAAGGATAATATATCACGCAAAAAGAAAAAAATTATCGGAAATAGTTAATTGGGAAGACGCCCGCACGGAATTTAGGAGATCCGAGTTCTCAATCCCGGCTAAGGTAATTTTTTTTCGCAACAAGACAACACGCATGTACAAAAACGAGATGTAAGACATCTTAAAGACACCTAAAAATATTTTTAAAATATTTTTTTTAAAGTCTTATAGGCGTTTAAAATTTTTAAAGAGACATCTTAATCTCATATAGATTTTGGACTTTTTTTAATCTAAGCAATTCTCTATATTATCTGAGATAAATTTATTTAAAATACATATAAATGTACTATTTCAACATCCAACTTTGACCGTAACTGATGTTTCTCTTACTTAATTAAAAATACCATTTAATTTTGTATTAGCTTTTATATATAACATATAAACTTTTTTATGTATATCTAACGTTTAGATTCTTCTAATTAGTGATTTTTAATCATTTCTAGATTTTCTGAAATATTTAGGATACGTTATACCTTCACGTTAATAATTTGTTATCATAGATAATCGAGACGGACCGAATTTCCGAATAGAACAAAAAGCAAACCTCCCACCACCACATTTCTATTTCGCGTATGTCCATGTGATCCACGCGCGACAGATCGATGTGCATTTTTCACGATAGCCGATATTGCGGCCCGTTGAATTATGCATACACGGCGCAGATATCATTTCGATAGCTGGCACGGACGCTTGGCGTGAGCGATCTGTCACTGATGCTTAATGACCGGCATTAATTGGTTATTGTCAGTGCCTCCACCATCCTATGTTTCCGCGATATCGCGATGTACTCGACGCTCATTTTTATCAAGAAGCAGAAAGAAATTGACTGTAAGATAATGAAATTATTTTAAATAAGTCTCCTCTTAGCATGAAAGTTTAATCCATTTTTTGAAAACGAAAAAGATATGCAATGATTGCGTCCAACGAACAATATAATTATTATAGTTATAATTTTCTACTCAACAACATAATTGTTAGTTGGTAACTGTTAGTTGGGTTGACTGGAGTGACGGCATCGTGTGCACGTCGAATTCAACTATCGACAATCTCGATATAAAAATTTGTATTTTGTATTCGCATGTTATATTATACCCAGAGAAAGATTTCTTCGATTTAAAGAAATGTTTCTTTGCTACGGTTAAAGAAAAAATTTCTTTGCTTTGAACGTCATTTCTTTGATTTAAATATTATTTTTTTTAATCAAATTTATCTGATTTAAAGGAATTATGTTCAAATCAAAGAAATAACGTTCAAATCAAAGAAATTTTTCTTTAACCGTATAGCAAAGAAACATTTCTTTAAATCGAAGAAACCTTTCTCTGAATGTATGTCCATTTCGCCGATGTATTCTATAAGTTTTCCGCGCGGCGCACGTTCCTGAACATTTGAAATTTTTCACGACAAACTTTTATATTAATTTATTCTCACAAATTTATACGTATTTTCGAGTATTGCAATAATGCAATGTATACACAAAGTGCATTTCTTAATAATTCCATGAATCGAAAGAATCCCAAGTGAGAGACATTACGATAAATGATTGGTATACGTACTTCGATCAGTCATTTATAAAACTTAGTATTGCTTATTATATTGCGAGTGCATCTGCGTACATGCAGAAATATGAAATTGCATTTGTCATGAAACACAAATCCGCCTTCCTATATGTATAACATAATCGCGTAAAGCTCATCGCGCTCCAATTGATGACCTTTTGCAACTTTGTGACATCCTTAAGATATTTTTCGACGATCGGCGTAAGAGGACAAAGGTTCGTCTTTCGTATAACCCTGTGAGACGGACGGGACACTACCCGGAGTATTCCAGGCATCCCCAAGATCGGACTTCTTTCGACAACTGTGCAAAGTACAAAGGGGATGCAATACTCAGGCATCGGATACCGTCCGGAATTTTATGACTGATCTAATCAATGAAGGGTCTAGTCTCTATATGTGCGCCGGATATCCCGCATGTTCTACGGCTCTCCACTTCCACGTCCAAAGTATTATTGAATTTCCAGACGAGAAGGACTAGACTTCCGTCCTGAGTCGAGGTCGCGAGGGAACCTTTGTCAGCTTACACCGAATATCTTCTTTCGTTCATGGAAGTGAATGTCAATTGCAGATACTAACGATTGATATGCTCCAATTTGATGAATACATTCAGATATATAATAATTAATCTAGAAATGTATTAATTTTATAATAAAAATCATGGGCCATGAATTTCTTATGGAATATTTTTATTTTATACGTAAATTATTTCATTTGATTTTAAAAATCAAATCGAAAAAAATACATGTGTACTGATATAGAATTTAAATATATTTCTTTTTTTATTTTAATTGTTATTTTAATTGTCATTATAATCTTAGTTTATACAGAAAATATTTTTCGAGCAAATTCTATAAAATATAAATTCCTTAAAGATATAATCGATATTATAATAATATAATAAGATCACTTGCGAAAATAATCTATCAAAACGATTTAGAAAAAATACGACGATTTTGTCAAATAGTTCCAGAAAATGTACACAGTATATCTTTCGAATAGGATTACTTATATAGTTTGTCATATCTTTTTTCTATTTCTAATATGTAATCTAAATATGAAGTTCAATTCGATGAAAGATGTAAATTTATTTTATTGTCATTATTCTAGAGAAAGTTTATAGTATATGGTGAAATGTAAGAATATCTTAAATACACTTATACAGTTTCTTCATTTGCGAACCGCTTCCCAAATAGTTTGCAAAGTACTTGAGAATGCTTTCCCACTTTTTTTCCGCGATGTAAAGAACTGCGTGCACAGCCAGAGATTTATTTTCTTACCGAATGTGCAACAATGTACTTTCAGTTGTTATGAAGTTGCGAAAGATGTTAATAACAATTTCGCGACAGAGGATATAATAAGAAAAAATATTGTTCAAGAACATACGCAAATACCCCCTTCTCTGAACAATGAAGATATGCTCTATTAATGGCACACTATTGCAATATGTAGATTATAAGATATATATATATATGTATATTGCGTATTATGTATATTACGGCGATATCAGATACCGTGTCGACTGAGGTTGACATGAAACTCGGGAATGGTGCAGGGACATGAATTCCATCGTTAATGCTTAATTACGGGTAGTGCTTAATAATCGTATTAGCCTTCGGCGTATACTAGAATTTACATGTCGATCATTCCTCGATACAAACCCCGATGAAAAGATCTAATCATGTTACGTGATACTTCCAATATTAGATGAAAGACACTCATTATGAAGCAGGCATCGACCATACCTTGTTTAATTTTAAAGTTTATTAATTAATCCTCGAATATTATCTATACACATGTGTGTACGCGCGCGCGCGCGTGTGTGTGCGTGCGTGCGTGCGTGCGTGCGTGCGTGCGTGCGTGCGTGCGTGCGTGCGTGCGTGCGTGCGTGTGTGTGTGTGTGTGTGTGTGGGTGTGTGTGTGTGTGTG
>Ga0157364_1008738_pt1 | contig 10499 bp, 4 predicted proteins | sample AttsexASBM2_FD_111476 | JGI IMG/M metagenome (GOLD analysis project Ga0157364, IMG submission 111476) | Fungus gardens microbial communities from leaf cutter ant in Ribeirão Preto, State of São Paulo, Brazil - Atta sexdens ASBM2 | ecosystem: Host-associated > Fungi > Mycelium > Unclassified ... | reverse complement strand
CTTCATGACAACGCTCGGCCTCATATCGCTAAAGTCATAAAAAAATATTTGGAAACGCTCAAATGGGATGTTTTACCGCACCCGCCGTATTCTCCGGACATTGCTCCTTCTGATTTATTGGTTGTTCCGAAGGATGCAGCAAGTCACTGTTTCACTTCTTTCGCAGAAATCGAAAATTGGCTCCAAAATTGGATCGCCTCCAAAGACGAGTCATTTTTTCGAGATAAAATTCGAAAATTACCTGAGAGATGGGAAAAAGTAGTAGGCAGCGCTGGACAATACTTTAATTGATCTGTTCATTCATTTTGTTTTGAAATAAATGCATTTTTGAACGGACCGAACTAATTTGTACTCCCAATAGGTCACAAAGAAGGCACTACAAGAATTGCACTAGCGCAAATCGAAATCCAACATCAAATCAGAAAAGAAGTTTGATAAGAAAGATTAGATGACAAAAATACAGCAAAATCTAACATTGTCATTTCTGTAAACCAAATTCAATTTCAAAACAAATGGAAATTTACACAATCCAAATTAACGCATAAGAAGTTAAACTTCAAATTAATACAGCTTCAGACGTAACACTTATTTCTCAAAAGGTTTGGAAACTTGGTGAACCAACAATAAGAGTGTCATCCGGTGAACCATTAGAAATCATTCAGGAAATAGAATGCGATGTCGCTAAACGGAGTAACGAAAAAAGGGAAATGCTACATCATTAAAGTGCCAAGACTGAATTTATTTGGTATAGAATGGATAGATATATTCAATTTATGGTTAGTTCCAATAAACAAATTATGCTATGCAGTTAAGACATAGCCAAATGAGCATATTGAGTAATTAAAATAATCACAAAATTCCCTAAAGTATTCGAGAAGGAGCTAGAATTATGCACCAAAACAAAGATAAAACTGCATTTAGTACTGAAGATTAAACTTACATACATTCAGAAACATCTTGTTTTATATGTTGCATTACCTAAGATTGACGCCGAACTACAATGTCTCGAGAAATATCGAGACGATTGATTTTTCATTATCTATTATAATGGTAAACAAACCTAACAGAAAAATTCGCATATGCGGATTTCTCCGCAGGATTAAATGCAGCAATACAGCCACTGCCATTTTCCTGACATTTTCGCCAAATTAGCAGGTAACAAATATTTTACGGTAATCGATTTCTCCGACGCATATTTCCAATTGGCAGTAGACGAAGATTCTCAAGAATTATTAATCATCAATACGCATCGTGGATTATTTAAATTTAAGTGATTACCATTTGATGTCAAATCTGCGCCAGAAGCCTTCCAACAGATTGTTGATGTAATGATATCCGATCTTTCGTCATATTTGGATGATCTAATAATATGCAACAAAACATCAACAGATCATATGGAGCATCTAACTAAACTAATACAAAGAATCAAGGACTACGGAGGATTCGTATTAAGTTCCGACAAATACCAATTTTTCACAAATCAAGTGAAATTCCTCGGACATACATTATTAGTGAATGATGGACCTGATCAGTCCTGACAAGATCATTTGTAAGAAATCAGTTCAAAGAAATGTCGCCATCTAACGATATTAGTGAACTTCAAGCATTTCTTGGTGCCATTAATTACTATGGGAAATTCGTATACAAGATGCAATAGCTGAGAGGACCATTGGATCAATTACTGCAGAAAGATATAGTCTGAAACTGGTTTCCTCGATGTGAACAAGCATTTGATCAATTTAAAGAGATGTTGCAAAGTAAGTTATTATTAACACACTATGACCTATCTGTATGTAGTATCCCTATGTAGTAGCAGCTGACGCTTGTTACACAGACATAGGTGCGGTGATATTTATGAATAATATCTTAACGGCAGTCGGAAAGCCTTTATCATTCATCAAGAACTCTCACTGAAACTGAAAGTCAGACACTATAGCCAAATTGAAAAAGAAGCATTAGCTTCTCATAGCTCATATTTGCAGTTATTAAGTTTCACAACAAATCGATTTTCGAGAAAAAATTTATTCTAGAAGCCATTATTACATATTTTGGGGAACAAAAAGGGCATTCCCATGTACACAGCAAATAGATTGCAAAGATGGTACATTATTATTATATGATTTCGAGATCAGATATATAGATACATATTAAATATTTCCACAGATTCATTTAACTATGCTGATTTCTTATCAAGATTAATCAACTCGCAAGCACAACCAGACAAAGAATTAGTTATTGCTATGACCCATGTGGAAATAGCAGTGAAACAGATTTAGCAAGAGTTAATCAAGACATTAACAGTAACATTTGAAGACATACAACATGAGACCAAGAATGATACTCCAATCAATAATCAATTATCTAAACCATGATTTCAAACTGTCAAACAAGAAAGATATCACTGAGAACATTTAACCGTACTACGTTAGATGCGATGAATTACTACTGGTAAACTAAACAGCTTAATGTTAGGTGAACGCATGGAAATCTTTCAAAGTTACGTAATAAAGTTCTCCGTATTTGAACAAAGTTCAAATACATAAAGGACATCCAAGAATGGAAAAAGCCAAAGCAATAGCAAGAAGTTACGTGTATTACCAAGGAGCGTATTGGCCCAAGATTGACAATGACATCGAACATGCAGTAAGAACATGTAATAAATGCACAAGGAAATCACCTATCAAAACGCTGCTGCAATCATGGTCAATATGCTCCTTGGGAACGTATTCATGTGGGTTTCGCAGGCCTCTTTCATAACAGTTACTTCCTAGTAGAAAGTAAATGGCCCAAAATATATATGACAAAAACAATTACGTCATCACAAACATTCAAATTTATTAAGGATGTTTGTTCACGATTTAAGTTACCAAAGATCATTGTGTCAGATAACGGAACACAATTTACAAGTCAGTCATTCTAAGATTTTTGCGAACTAAATGGCATATAATATATTCGGTCGGCATCATATCATCCTCAATCTAACGACAAGTAAAGATTTTCGTGAACATTTTCAAAAGAATATAATAAAAATCAGCGAAGAGGAGTTAAAAGAAACATTAAATACATTCCTTATAATATACAATATTCTGTGTTGTACTCCAAACAAGTATAAAGGCGGGAAATCACCTGCAAAAATTATGATCGGTAGAGAAGTGAGGACCACTCTACTTAAACCTATCAAATAATCAGAGACGCCTCGACGCAATGTCAAACAAGAAGAACAATTTAATACACAACAAGGAACTAGAGATAGAAAATTCAATTGCGATGATTTGGTCTACACTAAACAGCATGTGAGTAATTCATGGAAGTGAATTTTTGGTACCATCATAAAGCAAATTGGCAATGTCATGTACATCTTGTAGATTCAAACAGGAGAAAGTCATTTGTCCGATGTCTACCAATCAACTTATAAGACACTCTGATGAAGACTGTCGAGCGGATTCCAACACAAAATTACCATTGGACTTATTGATGGAAGAATTCACATTGATCACGAAGATGATAATCAAAATGAAAATTTTGTGACACTCAGATAGCACCATTTTGATAGCATCATCAAATGGTGAACCAGCGCAAAAAGGAATCTTGGAAGACCGTTCCAGGAGAACAGTAAGATTACCAGATTTCTAGATGATTATGTACTTTACTACTAAAAAAAGAGAGTATTGGCGAGACTGCATGTACCAAGCTGACAAGATGGCGCGAAGGTCGTTGGTAATAGTGCATGCGGGTGTGTAGAGTATCAAGTAATGTAATGTCTATGGACGTGGAACGAAGAACAAGTATAAAGAACCATGTATAACAAAGCAAGGCAATAGGATTATTTATTACATATACAGGCGTGTATTATTTAATCCATCTCGTACAACATTCACTTACATATATAACAATAACTGTATGATTGTGTCTTTTTTGTGACAGAAGGTGATTGGAATGGAAATTGAGGAACCTTTCAGAAAAAGTTGTTTTATGTATTGAAAATAATTCTCTGACTATCAATAATTAAAGTTGTGTCAAGAAAATTCAATGTCATTTATCAATATCAATGCCAATCTCCATAATAAATTGCAACCGTGTATGTAAAGAATTAAAAATATTAAGTGTGTCATTAATAGACATATCTGTAGTAAAATAATGGTTGTATTTGTAATTTTGTGATGGCCAATTCTTCCAAATTCTGCAATACAATATCAGCAATATCAGGAGATAACGGTGAACTCATGGGAATACCAAAAAACTTGTTTATAAAATTTGTTGTAAAAGCAAAAAAAAAGTAGAATTTAACATAAAATTAACAGCAATAATGAATTTATCCTAGAATGTTTGTGGAAATGTGGTCCCATCTTTTCTCAACACTGTTTAATCAAATCAACAGGTACATTAGTACCATAAAAAGGGACATAATCATCCAAAGAAGCCAGAATATAATTAGATTTAAAAATCATGCCATTTAATTTTTCGAACTTGATGAAAGCTGTCTTTTATGTGGCTAAGAGCTTGTGGTATGCTCTTAATGTGATTGTGTAAGTAAAGAGAAAAAATAATACAGTGGACTATTTATAGATGATACAATTACTTTCAATAATTAACAATTTTATGAATTTTAGTCGATTCATATGCTCTAGGAATATTGCCATCCGTTATAAGCAATCTTTTATAAGTGGGCTCACAATGAAACCACTCTTTCTTGTAAATAAGACACGTAAATCTTGAGTCAACTTTTTTATAGGATCTCTGTTAATAATTGAATAGATGTCATCATCCGAAGGAATCTCTTCCATTTTTAGTATATACGAGTCTTTAGAACAACAGTGACATTTTCTTTATCGGCATTATGATAAGTATATTAGGATGGTCATTGATAAATTTTTTTGTAAGAAATAGCCATTCAGAAATTTGTCTGTCAGTAAAATTTAGAGAAGGAAAATTATTATAAAATCTATTGAAGATATAGGAATAAAGTTATTTCTGATAAAATTAACAATATTATTTGAACGATCAATAATACTGTTTTCTATATATTTAATAAATTCAATTAGAATTTTTTCTTTATTGTCTTTATTACTGAAATTTTTACTTAGTTGTGACAAATATTGAATCTCTAGAGGAATATCGCTCAAGAGGATGTCGCTCAAATTAACAAACTATTTGTCGTGAACCCTATCAAGGGGAAATGCTTCACAAAATTCTCCTGTACGAAAATGTTAATTTTTGTAAATTCTTGTCAATTCTTCCAGTGTCAAAGTGATTATCAATGTTAGTATAATATTATGTGAATCGTTATAAACCGAACAGATTCTTTTTGTTCGAAATGTTGTGTGGAGCATTTGAGATTGAGTATGAAATAGGTCTGATTTTTAAATTGGTAGATATAGATAGCAACATTGATAGTGCAGTTTACGCAGCGTCTTATAGCGATTTTTTTTGGGATGCATTATCGCCCACTAGTGCAACACTTAGACAATCTATCGTGGTTAGTGGTAAGCGAACTCCATTCGGTGTATCGTGTTTCCGTGACTATGATGTAATGCAAATTTTGTGTACGAAGTGGGATTTTGCTATACCGTCTCAAAGGGACGGTGTAGAGTCAGTGTGACATTTAATTTAAAAATGGAAATTAACCATCAGCAGGATTTTAGCGCAATAATGAAATGTATCGATATATTATCTTCATCGAGTGAAGAAGATGATGAGGAATTTTTACAAGTCGTTGCTCTTATAAAGAGAGAAAAAAAATCCCGAAATTAAAGAATCTTATTTTTGTTGTAAGAGAATTCAAATAAAGAGGTTACCCTGCTTAAAAAAGTTGATAAAGATTGATTGAAAACGATAAGATTTCTATTAGTTTGTATTGTTTTTTATAAACTCTATTGTCAAGAGCTCGCCAGCTCCAAATATGAATTCTATCATATTTTATCGGATTCTATAAGACTCGTATTTTATAGGAAACTGACGATAGAAAATTTCACTTTCTATAGTATTATATCGTATTGTATCTAACGAAATAATGAAGAATTGATTTTATCGTTATTTAACGAATAATTATCAATCGTATATTAACAACAAAGATTAAGTCAATCTCGAAATCTATTTAATGAATTTCTATCGATAAAATAAGAAATTTAGATATAAGAATTCTATAAAATTTTATTGTTTCATAACAAATTGAAAAATTTATCAAAATGTATATGAAAAATATGAACGAAATTTTATATATTTCCATCTGACTTTCCAGAATGTCAATACTTGTAGGAATTTATCGTAATATCGCTATATAAATGAATCGTTCTCAATCTGCAATGTAATCAATGAGTTTTTATTTCATTCTTTGGTTGACGTTATCTGGATTTGAACATCTCTACTTAAAAAATCCGATAAAAATTTATAAAACGATAGAAATTTATAGAAATCTGATGGAAATCCTATATAATTTTTATCAGGACCTATCATATCTATCGGTCATTAAAATCACGACAGATAAAAAAGTTATAAATTTCTATCATTTTATATCTTATATTACATAACCAATAGAATACTTATCGGAAATTACAAGCTTTTCTATATGATCCTATCACTATTAAATCGGATTAATAAAAAATAAACGAAAGGATGTTTATACGAATTTATATAATTTAATCCCTATATGTTTGAATAAGACGGATGTCATAGAAAAATTGTCGTATCCTATCGATGACAATATAATGTGACATTCTTCATTGAACAATTACTTCGCAGATATTTCAGCATACATAACAAAGCTGTAAAGTATTATCATTTTGTATCTTATTTAAATGATAGAATAATTAACTATATACATAAATTTCTCTGTTACATTATCTGATTTAATATAAAATAAGCGATAAGACGATATATACGAATATGTAATTTAAAACATCCTCTATATGTTTAAATAAGGAAGATATTATAGAAAAAATTGTCCTATCGTTATATAATTAAGTTTTCATTTAGGTTATTAAATAATTAATTATTTAATAAATTAAATGTCATTATGTTGTCAACGATAAGATACGGTAATTTTTTCTTATTCTAATATAGGAACATTTCTGGATTAAATTATATAGTTTCTTAAAAACATTATATCGTTTTATTTATAGCTTAAATATTATTTTTAATCATAATTTCAAATTACTTACCTGTTATATTTGATAAATTTTCTATATTTGTCTATCATTTTCGTTATATACAATAGCTTAGATATCGTTTGAATCTATTTCAATCTGGTCATCTTTTATTAAAGTTAATAATATACTATCGTATTTTTAAATTGTAAATTTCAAATTACTCGTCTAAAGTATGCGACATATATATCCTTTATTTCTGTATCGTTTTTGTATCATTCAATTTAAATGTTGGTTTTAATCAATTATTTTAGTCGTGTTTTATCAAAATTAGTAATATTCTATCATATCTTTATCGTAAATTTCAATTACGATTAAATTTTACATTCTACAATTTACAAACTGAAAATACAAAAGAATATTATTAATTTTGATAGAAATAGATTGAAAATGAGCTGACAAAAATGATACAGAAGAATAGAAAATCAATCAAATATTTTAGATAAGTAATTTGAAATTTATGATTCAAAAACACAACAAAATATTATTAATTATTAATTTTCATAAAACATAACAAGATAGAAATTGTTTAAAAACGATAATGAAGCTATATAATAAAAATGATAGAGAAATATAGAAAATCTATATTAGACAAGTAATCTATTATATAATAAAATTTAAGATTAAAAACGAACTTAAGGTATATGATAAACATGATACGATGTTTATAAGAATCTATGTAATTTAATCCAGAAATATCTCTATATTATAATATAATTATCACAAGCTAAAATATTCAGATAAGCGTGCGATTATAGCTCAGCGTTAGAGTGTTAGACTGTTACCTCGTAGATTTTAGGTTCGAATCCCATCGATTCCGATATGTATTTTTAAAAATTGTAAATTTCCGATGCATAATTGTAATTAATAAATTGCATGTGAAAGTATAAATTAATTCTACAAATGAATAATAAAAAAATAAGAATTGTATATTAATACAATTATTAAAAAATTTTTTTTTTTAAATAATATGAAGTTTACGATTAAAACGATACAATACTAAATACTTAATTATGATAAAACACCAGATAGAAATTTAAAACGATTAAATTAAAAACGATAACATGCAATAAAAACGATAGAGAAATATAGAAAGTCTATCAGATATTCAGATAAGTAATTTGAAATTTACGAACCAAAAACACGATTCAATCGAATATAGTTTTTTTCTATCTGATTCTATCGGACTTTTTAAGCAGAGTTTTCAAAAAGTGTGTACATATGGGTAAATAAAATATGTATGGGAAAAAGTTCGTGGCATTTTTCCCGTTAGATGGCATTAAAAAAACGCCACGAACTTTTTCCCACACCTAATATAAAATGAGAAAACATTACGAAAAAAGTGAAAATAAACATTTTTTTCTATCTGCAATGAAATTTTTTATAAAAATCTGTTATTATTAATAGAAATACTGATAGGATCTGTTCTTCTGAAAATAAATGAGAGAGAAAAAGAGGGGGAGAGAAGGAGGCAGAGAAGGAAGAAGAGAAGAAGGAGGAGAGAAAGAGAGAGAGAGAGAGAGAGAGAGAGAGAGAGAGAGAGAATGTTTATTAAACGCTCTGGCACAAGTTCCCTCAAACGTCTTCCCAAATCGTTACAAAAATGACATATAAAGTAAGAATCAAAAACAGAATAATATATGTCTAAGAGAAAGATAAAAATAAGAATTGAAATTGTAAGAACTGTAGATACATGCACATACATAAGAATATGTATAGTTACTTAGATTACAAGCATAATTGACACTTTAGACAATCCAAGGGCATTCTGCAACATAACCAGGACACCTTCTCTATATTTCCCGAAGTAAAAAAAAAACAAAAAAAAAGTCTCCGCTTGAATTCCTTTATAGTTTTCAATTGACGATTGATTTCAGGAGGGAGATCATTTCATAATCTAAACGCTGTTGAGCAAAAAGATCTCTTAAATAATTCGGTTCTACACTGAAGCACGACTAAATAATCAGCAGAGGCCCTTCTCTGGTCATTCTCTGTATAACAGAGGATTGAAGAATTATATTAGAAAAGAGATATGATGGTCGCTCCAAGGTGATAATATTGTATAAGAGCCAATAAAGTACTATCTCTTCTTCTATAATAAGGCAATAACATGTTGATCCCATTTAATATCATGTATAAACCTCAAGCAGGCATTTAATGCCCTGTAAAGTTTTCAATCCTGTTTAGCAATAACATCAGTAAGAACCACACAGCAGTCGAAATGAGCAAATGCAAGCACGGTGATAAGTTTAATCTTTAAGACGTGAGGCAATAAGTGCTTACACAGCTGATATAACACTTCCCAGATTCTCTTGGTCACTCTTGAAATATGCTCATCCTAAGAAAAATTATTGGATATTGTGATTCCAAGATACCTCACATGTGTGGAAAATTGAATCACAGTTCCTCCAACCATCATATCAGGTAGTGACTTCTGTCTACTGGCAATGTAATCTATTACATTGAAATATCTCTGAGGGATACCCATAATCATAGCCTGTGTCTTAGAGGCATTCAATAAAAATCCGTTGTTAGTCACCCATCGCTCAATGCGTGAGTAATATTTTCATTCACTCTTCCAATGGCTTCCTGTAGATCCTGTGGCTTGCAGTGCAGATAAACAACAAATCATCAGCATAGAAGTTATAGGTGCAATGGCATAAAATATTTTTAAAGTCTGCCAGGTACAGACTAAAAAGCAAAGGCGAGAATCAATTCCTGCGATCGACATCAATGCTAATAGGAGCTGAAGCTGAAATAGCATTCGTTGTACAGTTGTAGACATCTGCGACCTCCTCGTGAGATAAGACCTAATCCAGACGAGAGAAGAGCTGAGAAAGTGCAGACAGTTTTTGTGCTGTGTCAGATAGCTTTTCAATGAGAATTAGAAGTTATACTCTGTCAAATGCTTTCAAAAAATCAAAAAAGATAGCAATTGAAATCATTCTATGATCAGCTGTCAGTCTAACATTTGCACTCTGAATAGACACGTTTGTATTGAATGTCCTTTTCGATATCCTGACAAGAATCAAAGAGGTCCGCACATTCCAAATAATCACAGATAAACCTCTCAAGAATCTTGGATAAAGCTGGGAGAATAGAAAATAAGCCTATAGTGTTGAACAGACGTAGGATTTTTTATTTTGGGGACTGGACAAATAAGAGCAGACTTTCATGAGTCCGGAAAGACTCCATTCATAAGTGAAAAGTTGAAAATGTGTTCAATTATACCAAGTGTATAAGCTTAAATCCGCTGTTTGTTCATAGGTGGCATTAGTGAGCGTACAAAGCTACCCTGGGCACACAACACACTTTTTTTTATGTGTTTGACATCTGTCAACATTAACCAGTGCACAT
>Ga0157364_1008737_pt1 | contig 10499 bp, 15 predicted proteins | sample AttsexASBM2_FD_111476 | JGI IMG/M metagenome (GOLD analysis project Ga0157364, IMG submission 111476) | Fungus gardens microbial communities from leaf cutter ant in Ribeirão Preto, State of São Paulo, Brazil - Atta sexdens ASBM2 | ecosystem: Host-associated > Fungi > Mycelium > Unclassified ... | reverse complement strand
GCGTGACTGATACCCCTAACCCGAGTTGTTCTAAAAATAGAAAATTAAAAGAAAAAGAAAAGAAAAGTAAAATAAAAATGAAAATGAAAAATAAAATAAAGTCCACCGTCAACGATCTTGACAACCTTCTCTTAAGTCCCATGATCAATGCTGTGACCACACCATTATATGTGACTGATACGACAGTGTGACTGATCACTTTTTAACCCTAACCCCAGAGTTCTAAAAATAGAAACAATGAAAAATAAATATAAAATAAAATAAAAATGAGAAAGAAAATAAAAAGAAACTAAGTCCACTTTCTGTGATCTTGACATTACCCCCCTTCAAGATTTCTCCTCTGGAGAAATGTCCTGTTCTCCAGTCCCTTTCATACATTTTCTCCTCTTCCTTTTCCTCTCTTTCCTCTATTCCCCTCAAATACTTGTTTTCATCGATCTGTCTATCCTCTTTCCATCTCTTCCAATTTTTCTCTAACTTCGCTAAATATTCCTCCTCAAATTTCTTATCATCCCACCCATATAGCAACTTCACTGTGTACTTCCCCAGTAATTCTCCCCTCCTGAAATCTCTTTCTTCTACCATGTCTATTCTTTCTTGTTTCCTCACTTCCGCCTCCATCCTTCCCTCGAATTCCTCTAATGCTTCTCTTGCATTCTCTAAATCCTCTCTTTTTTCCCATGTGTCACTTTCTGCCATAAATCCCTTCCATCACAACAAGTACTTCTCTACTCCTCTTATTTTTCTTTTATTCAGAATTTTCTCTACTTCCCATTCCTCAATTCCTTCTACTTCCACAGGTTTCCCTTCTTCCTTTTTCTGTCCCTTCATCTGCTCCTTATATTGCACTACCCGACTTACATTGACTACCCAATGAATCCTCATTGAGCTTGGTAGTCGTAACTTCACTGCATTTGATGATATTACTTCCTCTATTTCATACAGGCCCACATATCTTTCTACCAACTTGCATACTGGTCTTTCTTTGAATACTAAGTCTTTGGTACTCACCATTACTCTGTCTCCCCTTTTCTATTCTTCTGTTTCCTTTCTATTTCTGTCTGCATACCTCTTCATTTCTTTCTGAGTCTTTTTCAGTGTGGCCCCCGCTTCCTCTTGCACCCTTTTTAATTTCTTCACAAATTCCGCTGCTCTTTCCACTTTTCCTTTCCTTCTAATATCTCCTCCCATTCTCAATTCTCTTCCATAGTTTGCCATGAAAGGTGAAACCTTCATTGCTGTATGAACCTTGTTATTCACTGCAAACTCTACTGATGCTAACTATTCCGGCCAATCCTTCTGCCTATGATCCACAAAGAACCTCAAGTACTGTTCCAACTCTTGGTTCATTCGTTCCGTCTGCCCATCTGTTTGTAGGTGAAATGCTGTTGATAACCTCGTTTCTATTCCCAATATCTTGTTCAATTCCTTTGTCAACTCCGCTGCAAACTGAGGCCCCCTATCCGATACTACACTCTCTGGTAACCTGTGCAACTTCCACATGTTATCCCTAAACAACCTCACTAATCCCTCTGCTGGTATTTCCTCTGTAGTTGCCACAAAATGCATTATTTTGGACAATTTATCGCAAATCACTAGGATTGCATCTTTCCCTGCTACTACCAGTAACTTTGTGATGAAGTCTACTGTTAAGTGAGTCCATGGTTTCTCTGGTACCTCACTCAGTTTCAACTTCCCCACTACTTCCTCTGTCCTATTCTTCATTCTCTGACACAAGTCACATCCTTCCACATATCTTCCTACATCTTTTATTACTCCCGGCCACCAATAGTTCCTTGTAACCAACTCTACCGTCTTCCATTGTCCTCCATGTCCTGCTACTGGCATATCATGATGCCACTGGATAATTTCTGCTCTCAACTCCTCATCCTTTGGTACATATACCTTCCCTTTCTTTAACACCAAATCTTCTTCTATTTGTCACTCCTTTCCTCATAACTCCTTCACTTTAGCTCACTTTAACTCCTCTACTACTCTAACTACATCCTTGTTTTTACTCCTAGCTTTTTTTATCTTTTCTAGTATTTCTACTTCAGGTCCTTCTATTACTACTTCCTGTAAATTACGAATCCAATTGTCCTTAATAAATACTTGATTGTCATTGTCATTTTCTACTCCTATTTTCCAGTCCAATCACCTACTAAGTCCATCCGCCTTCCCCATTTTTGTTCCTGTTACATGCTTCAGAGTGAAGTCAAATCTCGATAGGTAAAGTGCCCATCGTACTTGTCTGCGATTCAACTTCTGCGCCTTCATAAAGTATTCCAAGTTCTTGTGATCTATCCAGATTTCAAACTTGAAACGTGTGCCCTCCAGTAAATGTCTCCAGTTTTCCAACCCTCTTATGATTGCCAACATCTCCTTGTCATAAATCTCGTAATTCCTTTCTGTTTCATTCAATGATTTAGAAAGGAATGCCACTGGTCTCTATAATCCATCCTCACACTCCATTGATAGCACCCCTTCTGTAGCATAATCCGATGCATCCACTTCCATCCTCATTTTTTAATCTAAATCCGGTGCTGCTAACACCGGTTCTTTTGTAAACTGCTTCTTCAACTCTCTAAACACCTTTTCTTATCTTTCTGTCCAGTCCCACTTCTGATCCTTCTTTACCATATCATGTAGAGGCCTAGCTATGGATGTGAAGCCTTCAATGAATCAGCAATAATAATTTGCCAATCCTAAGAACTTTTGTACATCCTTGACACACTTAGATGTCGGCCAGTCCAATACTCCCTTCACCTTCTCTTTCTCCATCTTAATCCCCTCTGGGCCTATTACTACTCCTAGAAATCCTACCTCCCTCACCTTCCACTTGTATTTCTCTGGTTTCACATACAAATCATTCTTTTCTAACCTCCTTATCACTTCCACCACTATTTTGTCATGTTCTTCTTCTGTTTCTGTCCCAATTATCACATCATCAGTAAATGCGGCTACTTTCCCTGTATTAATCAAATCCCTCAACAATTCATTCATCATGGCTTGAAATGTTGCTGGCAAATTTGTCAATCCAAAAAACATTACCATCAGTTCGAAGGCCCCCTCTGGCATTGTGAATGCCACCTTCCACTCATCTCCCTCCTTAATTCTTACATTGTTGTACCCCCACCTCAAATCCATCTTTGTAAAAACCTTCTTTGTTCCAATGTTCTCTAACACGTCCGATATCAAAGGAAGGGGATAATTGTTTTTAATGGTCCATTCATTCAGGTACCTATAGTCCTGGACCATTCTCTTCTTTCCATCCTTTTTCCCCACAAAGAATACTGGTGCCATCTGTGGCGACTTGGATGGTCGGATATAACCTTTCCTTAGCTGCTCCTTAATGAACTCCCTCACTTCCTCTCTTTCTTCTCTTGACAATAGATATACCTTCCCCTTCTTTGGCACAAACCCCTCTTTCACCTCTATTGCATGATTCTACACTTTTCTAGTTGGCATTCTTTCCGACTGTTTCTTTCCAAAAACTTTTATCCATTGATGGAACTTTTCAGGCACCAACCTTTTTGCTTCTGCCTTCAATCTTGCTACCTCTTCTTCATCATCCCAAATTTCCCACTCCTCCGCCACTTTCTTGACTTCCACCATCTTCCCTTTTTTCTGTTTCTTTCTTTTTTCTTTTTCTTCTCATTTCTTTCCTGCTTCTTCTCTTGTCTCTTCTTCTTTCTGCTTCTCCCACCCCGACTTTCCTTGAACTGGCCTCCACTGTTTACCACATTCTTCTGGACACCTTGTCATCTTAACCTCCCCTGTTTTCCAGTTGATCTCAGGGTTGTGGCGAGCTAGCCATGGCATCCCCAAGATTACTATCCACTTTTGTCCCCCAATCACATCTATTTCTGTCCTCTTCCTGTGTCCCTGATAATAAATGTTTACCTCCACTGTATTTTCTATTGGTCCCTCCTTATTGAGTGACCCATCCACATTTCTCACATTTACTGGCCTTTTCAACTTCTTCAACTTAAACCCTTGCTTTTTTGCAAACTCTGAGCTCATAACTAGCCCAGTTGCTCCACTGTCTAGCAACACCTCCACTGTTATCCCCTCCTGTGTATCTATCCTCTCTAATCTGATCTTCACCATAACTTCTCTTAATGTCTTTCCCTCCACTTTTCTTACTTCTATCTTCCTCTCAGTTCCCTCTGATTTCAATATACCAGCATTTATTTCTGTGTCTAATACATTAAATTTGTTATAAGAACTTAGTCGAGGGCTTCTAAGTTCTCCACCTCTTTTAAATGTCCGATTTGTTTGATATTGCCCTTAAACCTTCCTCCTCCATATTCCACTCTACTACTCTTCCTCTCTCCTAATTTCTACAATGTCAGGCCATGTTCCCAAAACATCCACATGCATAGCAATTCCTCCCCCTATCTACCTCTATAGCATAAGAGTCTCTTCTAGGAGCCCCTATCCCCTATCTCTATTCCCTCACTACCACCACATTGGTCCTCTCAATCCCTTCCATAGGAGCAAGCCCTATTGTCACCTGCTGAGAAGGTTGTTGTCTCCTCTGCCACACTAGGGATCATAGCAAATTCTGTCTTTGCTCCTATTTTGGAGCTCCTCCCCCTTGTTCTTTCTTCCCCCTTAATCTCTCCTCTTCTCTTTTACTCTCTCTCCAGTTTCTATTGAGGGCCGTTGCCCTCCTGAACCACTGCTCAATAGAGCCTGGTTGATTTCCTACCTCCATCAGCTTTCTTCTTATTGCTCCATTCATCCCCCTCTTGAACTCTTCCACCAATAGTCTCCCTTCATATCTGCTGCCCCTTACTGCCCTCTTAAACTCTTGTACAAATTCTTCCATTGTCCTCCCCCCTTGCTCTAACTTCCTCAACTCTGCTGCTTTCACCAATTCTTTCTCTCTTCCTCCAAATTCTTTCTTTAAACTCAATAAAAATTCTTACACTGACTCGTATTCCACTTCTCCTACTTCTAACTCCTCCAATACATTCTCTTTCCACACATCTGCTGACCCTTCCTGCACATATGATAACACCCACTGCACCTGTGCTTCTACTGTTGTCTCTGCCAACTTGTTTCTTATATACAATTTACACACCATCACGAATCCTGTGACCTTTGATAATGTTCCATCAAATAATTGTGGCTTTGCCACCTCTATGTTTACTGTTCTTGCTTCTCCTTCTCTTCTTTTTCCAGCTGCCCCTGCTCCTTCTGCAAGCAGGGCCTGAATCTGTGCCTGCATTGCCACCAACTGCTTCTGTTGCTGTTGGATGATTTCATGTAAGTTAATTTGACTCATGTTGTGGTTGTAGTGTGGCAAAGAGTCAATAGGTGATGGTGATAATGATAGTGGTGGTGGTGATGGTGATGATGATGTGTATAAAGGGAGCGCAGAACCTGTGCTGGTCTCGCTCTCTGACTTGTATTCAGATGACAACAGAATCTTGGTAGGTAATAGCAGGTTCTCTTCTTACCCTGCCTATACCGTTTACTGACTACTCAGTCTACTGACTACTGCCTTAAGGAAGATATAAACAATTTTGTCCTAAGAAGGATGTTCTACTCTAGACAGCTGTTTTAAGAACAAACTGTTGTTCCTCTGCATAGACAGACTACAAGGAAGTCTGTAACACAAGGCTAATACAAGAAAAAGATATAGAGCATGTCCACAAAAGGTGATATGTTTGAAGTGCACCAGTGGGCTTTGATGCAAACAAACAACTAGGATTCACCCTTTTAGTTGGTATACCCCTTAAGCCTAGAGTCTGGCTGTATCTTCTTGACTAAAGGACTGTGTTGTCCCTTAGTCAAGAATGGATAGAGAGTAGAGGTAGGAAGGCTAGTGTTAAGCGGTCCAGATAATGGAAATCGAGTTCTAATGTTATGAACTTAGATCCTTTGAGTTGGATAAAAGCACAACTCTTGTATTAAAGTAACACAAGAAAACTCAATAGAGAGCTCTTTACAAAATAGTCTACCTTATATACTCCTACAGATAGTCCATGCTAGCTACTGTGCACCCTACCCTAAATAACCATGTGTAAAGCATGAGGCCAACATGTGATGTCTATGTTATATAACGTCATTTTGTTCTAGAATCTTCTACTTCCTTTTCCTTAGTTCTGTGATCAATGTTGTGACCACATCATCAGATGTGACTGATGTTACCAATCACTTCTAACCCTAACCCTAGAGTCCTAAAAATAGAAAAGGTGAAAAATAAATCTAAAATAAAATAAAAATGAGAAAGAAAATAAAAAGAAACAAAGTCTACTTTCTATGATCTTGACACTTTTTCCTATGTCTTGTGATCTGTGACCAATCATCAATCCTAACCCTAAGTTCTATAAATAGAAAAATGGAAAATAAATTGAGAAGAAAATAAAAAATGAAAAAGGAGATAAAAAGAAACTAAGTCCACTTTCTGCAATCTTGACACATTTATATAGTACTCGATCTATATCTGCCCAAAAGCCTGTTTCTGTCAAGATTCTCATCTGAACTTTGTCTTCCATGCTATCATTACAGATAAAATCAGTGAGTGTGAATCACATCTAACAAAATTACTTTAATAGCTCAGAAATGTCATATGCCAATTCCACTCATCTGGAAAATACATCCCCACAGTGATACTCCTTATCAATATCTAATCTAAAAAGCCCATCTTCCTTACAACATGCCCACATGACAGTAATGCAACAATCCAGAGATCCTATCTTCCATAATAGGAATACTTCTATCTAACTCAGTCTTCCATGGCAAAGTTGTACTCCTGTCAGTGTCTCGACACTGAAACCTCTACTCAGGGTCATAGGGGCCATACCACTGAAACCCCAAGCATCTCCTATAGTATCTTCTTGTATATAAGACTAGTAGTTATATTGTAATTTGCTAGTTTGATAATCAATGAAGATAACTCTTATTGAACTCAATCTCTAGTGTTCAATGGCAACACACCAATCAGTACTCACTTCCATTTTGGACTTCTTCCTTTTATTGAAAATTGTGACCATGCAGCAGACAGACAGCACAGCACATAAGCTGAAGCCAAGGTTGTTTTACAAGTCTGCACATCTCTGAGTCCATTTTGCAGACTTTCATCCCTAGTGTGGACTGCACCTGACAAGGAATCACCTAGTAAACTGTAGACAACTGTAAATGACTAGAAGTCAAAAACACATTCACAGATATTGTACATGTGATCAGATGACATACTGACTAAGTGAGATATTGTTATGACCTTAAGCTAGAGCTCAGGTTGTACTTAGGCAAAGACTTGAGAGGAAGTTAAGGGAAGATATATAAGTGGTAAAGCATAAGGCTATAGGATAGTATCTATGCTATATATACTGGTAGAAAATGAGGAAACAATATATAGTACATGAAGCATATAACATGAGGAGACCTTAAGGATAAAGCAAGATTATAGCACCTACTACATGAGGTACTGACTGAGAGTACTACAGTGCAGCCAATCATGTTGTCATACCCTTTGCCCTTCTCCATACTGCATCCTTGAGATGTTAAGATTGTAGAAAGTGGACTTGGGCTCTTTTTATTTTCTTTCTCATTTTTATTTTCTTTTTGATTTATTTTTCACCTTTTCTATTTTTAGAACTCTGGGATTAGAGTTAGAAGTGATCAGTCACATCAGTCACATCACAACATTGATCACAGAACTTGAGAGAAGGAAGTAGAAAATTCTAGAACAAAATGATGTCATATAACATAGACACCACATGTTGGCCTCATGCTTTACACATGGTCATTTAGGGTAGGGTGCACAGTAGCTAGCACGGACCATCTGTAGGAGTATATAAGGTAGACTATTTTGTAAAGAGCTCTTTATTGAGTTCTCTTGTGTTTACTCTAATACAAGAGTTTGATCTTTTACCTTGCTCTAAAGGTTTAAGTTCATAACATAAGGTATTGATCGTAACAATACCCCCATTTCAGCATTCATGTCCTCATGAATCAGATTAAGACCTCCAATTTTTCTATCACATATGTAGCCACTATTTTCTTGCTAGGGCCAATGATGATCTGTTCCCTGTTGTCGATTACAATGAAGTATAGTTCATGTGGTGGACCTTCTTGAAACATGGGAATTTGGTACCCATTTCTGGCTGTTTCTGTATTATGCTTTTGATCCACTAGTGCTGTTGCAACTTCTTTCCAAAATACAGAGTCTTGTTTACCTCTGGACCTGAGGGACTGGTAGTGTGGCGGTAGTTTGAATAGTCTTGTTTGTGTTGGACTTTGCACAAACTTCATGTACTTGAGGAGATTTTCAACTTCATCCATTATAAAACTTGTCTGCAATGATGAGGATGTTGTTGTGGAAATCTTGTATGGTTTGATCAGTATTACTTCCTCGTCTTCAACCTTTCCTTCTTCTTTCTTCATTTCTTCATCAATATATATATATAACTCCTGAATCTCCCAAATATTATTGTTCACATATTTGTTGCCTCTTACTTTATAACAATCCAATTTGTCGGCTAACATCCTCTGGATCTGGAACACTCATTCATCCATATCACTTTAAACCAGATATTGAAGGTATTCTGATATTTAAGCAATATTTGTGGCATTTGTTGTTCTGTGGTTGATGCTTGCCATTAGAACTGATCCTTCTATCTCTGTTATCATTGTGTTAGCTTCCTCTACCATCCTCTTGATATCCTTCACCATTCTCTGCACATCAATCATCGTTTCTAGTCCCTTCAATATCTTGTGGTATAGTCTCATCCAATCTTCTCTTTCCCTCTTCATGACTTGAGCCTGGTCTATATTGTTTAGTTTCCTGGAAATGTATGGATTTGGGGATGCAGGTGCCATAGCGTAGTTGTTGTTGTTAGAGATTTGAGAAGACATTTGCTTGTATGGATACTTTAAGAGTTCAAGTGATTTCTTTGAGCTATCAAAATGTGATTTTACCCCTCCTCTTTATAGGTTTCGACTTGAACACCTTGTCTAATAGTCTTCTATTGCCTCTTTTGCATGAGGCAACCCTGTTTCTGCTATCCATTGGTTATGTTCATCTCCATAGCCCTTCCAATGTACCAGGTATTGTGTCCCTCTTCCTTGTTTCCTATGCTTTCTGACTTCTTCTACTTCATATTCCTCTTCTTCATTAATAATCATTAGTGGAGGTGCTGGTTCCTCATGTTGTCCTTTGAACTCTGGCTCTACACATTGTGTCAGCAAGCCCTTGTTGAAAACTTTATGTATTATCCATCCTTTTGGAAGTTCTAGTTGAAACGCTCCTGAACCAATGTTCTTTGAAATCCTAAAAGGCCTGTATCTTTTATTATCCAACTTCTTTGAGGGTTGATTCAAATGGATATTTTTGTTTTCCAGCCACACGTTGTCTCTGACCTTTAGTCCTTGAGAATTCTGCCTTTTCTTGTCAAATTGCTTCTTCATCACCTTCTGTACTTCTTCCATCACCTTTGTTGCTTGTTCCCAACTCTTCTTCATTTCTGTAAGAAACTCTTCTACTCGTGGAATCTCCATTTGAACTACAAGGTCTCCTTTCCATAGGTGCCTTCCAAAGTTTAATTTGAATGGTGTTCTTCCTGTTGCCACATGTTTCTTGTCATTGTACTGAAACTCTGCTATGGCTAGCCAATCCATCCAATTATCTTGTTGGTAATTCACGTAATAACATAAAAATGTTCCTATCTCCTGATTTATCCTTTCCATTCGACCATCCGTTTGAGGATGGTATTGTTACGACCTTAAGCTAGAGCTCAGGTTGCACTTAGACAAAGACTTGAGAGAAGTCAAGGAAGATTGTATAAATGGTAAAGCGTAAGGATACAGGAGAGTATCTATGCTATATATACTAGAGTGAAACGAAGAAACAATGTACAGTACATGAGGTGTATAACATGAGGAGACTGTTAGGATAAAGCAAGGTTGTAACACCTACTACATGAGGCGCTGACTGAGACTACTACAGTGCAGCTGATTGTGTCGTCATACCCTTTGCCTTCTTCATGCTGCATCCTGGAGGCATCGATCATGACAGGTATACCATTAATAGTTGTCTCTTTGTCTCCAGTACTTTTGTGAATTTCTCCATAAACTTCAATGCAAATTGTAGTCCCTGATCACTGAGAATCTTCTTAAGTACTCCATGTAACTTCCATATATCATCCCTATAGATTTTTGCGATTCCTTCTGATGAGATATTTGTTGTTGTTGCTTTTAGTTGAATTATCTTTGTGAATCGGTCTACAATGACCACTATGGCATCCATTCCATTTGATCTGGGTAGAGATCCAATGATGTCGATACTAATCTCCTGCCATGGCCCTTGAGGAATTTCTAGTGGATGTAGCTCTCCTGCCTTCTTCTGGTGTTGAACTTTATTTTTATCACAAATAAGATACTCACTGGTTGTGATACTGGGGCTGAATAGTGTTTCAGGGGTTCAGTATAAGGATATGATGATTGACAGATGATGAAAAGTATCAACAGGAATAATTGACATTGTT
>Ga0157364_1008735_pt1 | contig 10499 bp, 7 predicted proteins | sample AttsexASBM2_FD_111476 | JGI IMG/M metagenome (GOLD analysis project Ga0157364, IMG submission 111476) | Fungus gardens microbial communities from leaf cutter ant in Ribeirão Preto, State of São Paulo, Brazil - Atta sexdens ASBM2 | ecosystem: Host-associated > Fungi > Mycelium > Unclassified ... | reverse complement strand
CTGATCACGAGACGTGGGAGAAGGAAGTAGAAGGTTCTGGAACAAAGTGACATCATACAGCATGGACAACACATGCTGGCCTCATGTTATACTCATGGTAGTTTAGGGTAGGGTGCACAGTAGTTAGCATGGACCATGGATACTAGTATATATATAAGGTAGACTACTTTGTACTAGGAATTCTATCGAGTTCTCTTGTGTTACTCAATACAAGAGTTGCTTCTTTGCTTAACACTTTGAGCATTAAATCATAACAAGCCTTTGATCCAAAAGAAAGAATGACATGTGATGGATGTATGACAGTTTGTAACAGTTGCATATGATGTCATGCTAACCCCTAATCCTAAGTCAAAAATAAGAAAAATGATGAAAATGAAAATGAGAAATGAAAATAAATAAAGTCTACCATTTTCAATTCTGATGTTTCTCCTTTGGAGAAACTAGCTTCCATTTTCACCAGTTTCTCTTCAACTTTCTCAAATATTCTTCCTCAAACTTTCTGTTATTCTATCTGTATAACATCTTTGTTGTATACTTCTCCAGTAATTCTCCTCTTCTAAAGTTTTGTTCTTCTACTAAATTCAACTTCTCTTGCTTCCTCACTTTTATACTAAGTCTCCACTCAAATTCTGCTACCACTTCCCTTGCATTCTTTAAGTTCTCCTCCCTTTCCTGTATATTATTATCCACTGTAAACCCCTTCTATCATGCCAAATACTTCATTACTCCTTTTACTTTTATTTTATTTAATATTTTTTCTACTTTCTACTCTTCCACTTTATCTACCTCTACTGATTTCACTTTTTCTACTTTTTGTTCCTCCACTTGTTCTTTATATCTTACTACTTGACAAAAGTTTACAACCAGGCAAATTCTCATCAAGGTTGGCAGTCACAGTTTGACTGTATTAGTAGATACTATCTCCTCAATGATATATAAACCAACATATTGATCTACTAATTTCTTCACTAGTCTTTCTTTGAATATTCAATCTTTTGTGCTCAACATCATCTTATTTCTCTTTTTTCATTTCTTCAGTTTCTCTTCTCCTTTTATCTACTTATCACATCATCTCTTCCTGTACTTTTCCTTTCTTTCTAATATCTGCTTCCATTCTTAACTCTCTACCATAATTCACCATGAACAGAGACAATTTAGTGGCTGAATACCTGATTCATTTGTTTGGTCTACCCATCTCTTTGTGGGTGAAAAGATGTTGACAACTTCTTTTTAACTCCCAACATTCTGTTCAACTTCTTGGTCAACTCCACTGCAAACTGTGGTTTCCTATCTGATATCACACTCTCTGGCAACCTATGCAACTTCCACATATTATCCCTAAACAACCTTGCTAAATCTTCTACTAACATCCCCTCTGTTGCTGCCACAAAATGTGTTATCTCAGACAATCTATTACAAACTACTAAAATTACATCCATTCCTACTACTAACAGTAACTTAGTAATAAAGTCTACCATTGAATGTATCTACAGTTTCTTAGGCATCTTATTTGCTATCAGTTTCCCTACTAGTACTTCTATATTCTCTAGCACATGTCATATCTATCTATATATTTTCTCATATTCTTCATCACTCCTGGCCACCAATAATTCTTTATCACCAACTCTGTTGTCTTCTATTTTCCTCTATGTTTTGCTACTGGCACATCATAGTGTAACTGGATTATTTCTACTCTCAATTTCTCATCCTTCAGCATATATATCTTTTATTCCTTTAATGCGAAATTCTCTTCTACTTGCCACTCATCTCCTCTTAATATCTTAACTCCTATTTTCCTCATTTTCTCTACACTCTAACTACCTTCTCATTCTTTCCTCTAGCTATTTTGATTTTTCATTATTCTTTTCTACTCCTACTTTCTAGTCTAGTCTCTTACTTAGTTCAGTATTTATTGAGCTTGTCTTTTGTTTAACTTTTGTACTTTCATAAAGTACTCTAAATTTTTGTAGTCTATCTAGACTTCAAATTTGAATTTTGCACTCTCTAATAGATACCTCTAGTTTTCCAATCTCCTAATTACTGTTAGCATCTTCTTGTTATAGATTTTGTAGTTTCTCTCCATCTCACTGAGAGATTTTGAGAGATATGCTACAGATCTCCATCATTCATCCTCACACTCCATAGATAATATCTCTTCTGTTGCATAGCTAGACACTTAACTTCCATTCTTATTTTTTATCTAAGTCTGGTACTGCTAACACCAGTTCTTTTATAAATCTCTCCTTCAGCTCTCTGAACACTTTTTCTTGCTTCTTTATCCAATTCTACTTCTGATCTTTTTTTACTAGGTCATACAATGGTTTGGATATAGACATAAAATCTTTAATTAATTGCCAATAGTAGTTGGCTAGTTTCAAAAACTTCTGTATATCCTTAATTCCTTTAGAAGTTGGCCAATCCAACAATCCTTTCACCTTCTCTTCTTCTATCTTAATGTCTTCTATCCTAATTATTACTTCCAAAAATCCTACTTCTCTGACCTTCTGCTTACATTTCTCTGGTTTCATGTACAAATCATTTTCCACTAATCTTTTTACTACCTCTTCCACTATTTCATCATATTCTTCTTCTCCTTCTATTCTCATAATTACATCATTCATGAAGCTTACCACTTTCCCAGTATTGATAAAGTCCCATAGAACTCTATTCATCATCATTTGAAACATAGCTGGAGAATTGGTTAGTTCAAAGAATATAACTATAGGCTTAAACAACCCTTCTAGAGTTGTGATGTTCACCTTCTACTCACTTTCCTCCTTTATTTGTATATTATTATAGCTCTACTGTAAATCTAACTTTATAAATACTTTCTTTATTTCAATGTTTTCTATAATATCCAAAATTGATGGTAAAGAATTATTCTTAATATTATTCATTTAAATATTAGTAGTTCTGAACCATACACTTCTTACCATTCTTTTTCCCTACAAAAAACACCAGTATCATTTGAGATGACTTTGAGGGTCTAATATATCTTTTTCTCAATTGTTTGTCCATGAACTTCTGCACCTTTTTTCCCTCTTCTCTTGATAACAAATACATCTTTTCCTTTCTTAGTACAAATTCTTTCTTTACATCTATTACATAATCCTACATCTTTCTTGTTGGCATCCTCTCACTTGTTTTCTTCTTAAAGAAATAAATCTATTTGTGAAAACTAGTTTCTTGATTTCTCTCTTTGACTTTGCTGCTTTCTCCTTCTCATTCCAAATCTCTTATTTTTCTGCTACTTTCTTCACTTCTATCATTTTCTCTCTTTTTGGTTTTTTCTTCTTCTTTTTTCCTTCTTTTGCTTTTTCTCTTCTCATTTCATTTCTTCTTCTTTCTTTTTTTCTTTCTTCTTCTGTTTCTGCTATTCTAGTTTTCTCTACTTTGGTCTCCACTGCTTTCCACATTTATCTGGACACCTTGTCATCTTCACTTCTCCTGTTCTCTAGTCAATTTCAGGATTGTAACAAGCTAACCATAGTATTCTCAAAATCACACTCTACTTCTGTTCATGAATCATATTAATTTCTGTCCTTTTTCTATGCTCTTGGTAATAAATATTTACTTCTACCATATATTCAATAAGTCCCTCTTTATTGAAGAAACTGTCTATATTCCTTATATAGATAGGTCTTTTTATATTTTTCTTTTTTAATTTAAACCCCTACTTTCTTACAAATTTCAAACTCATAACCAATCCTATTACTCCACTATCCAACAGCACTTTCACTGTTATTCCATCTTACATATCAATTCTTTCTAGTCTAATCTTTACTGTTAATTCTCTTAACATATTCTCATTGTCTAGATTGTAGTAGGATATATTCTACTGAGTATTGCAAACCTATTACTACTAATAGAGCCTAGTCAAGGACTACCAGACTCTCATTTTCTTTTAAATTGTTCTAGTTGTTACTATCATTCCTATATTTAATCCTTTTTCCTTGTTCTACAATTTCTTGTCAAATATCCAAAATTCCATAGCTATAATAATTCCTCTCTAAATTTATATCCATAGAATATATATTTATTCTCTCTACTCCTTTCATAGATGTAAACCTTACTAACACCTGTGAGATCTCTTGTCTCTTTGGCCAAACTTGAAGCTATAGCAATTGTTGCCTTTATACTCTACTAGTTGTTATGACCTTAGCTTGGAGCTGTCAGGCGCAGTCCACACTGGGGTGGAAGTCTGCAGGATGGACTTGGAGATGAGCGGACTTGTGGAATGATCTTGGCTTCAGCTTATGTGCTGTGCTGTCTGTCTGCTGCATGGTCACAAATTCAGATGATGGGAAGAAGTCCAAGGTGGAAATGAGTGCTGATTGGTGTGTCGCCATTAAACACTGGGGATTGAGTTCAATAAGAGATTATCTTTATCAATTATTAGACTAGCAAATTACAGTGTAACTACTAGTCTTATATACAAATGGATAGTATAGAAGATGATTGGGGTTTCAGTGGTAAAACTTCTATTATCCCGAGTGGAGGTTTCAGTGTTGAGACACTGACAGGGGTAACTCCATCATGGAAGACTGAGTTGAATAGGAGTATCCCCACCATGGAAGATGGAATATCCAGAGGGTTGCAGCACTGCCATAAGACATGTTGCGAGAAAGGTGACCGCCATGGAAGGTAGGCTTGTATAATTCAGAGATAATATCACCGCAGGGATGTAATTTCCAGATGGGTGAGCTTGCATATAACAGGAGCTTAGGTTGCACTTTAGACAAAGACTTGAGAATAAGAGAAGGGATAGTGCAATTGGTAAAGTGTAGAGATACAACAGTACATCTACACTATATATACTATATACTATGAGGCTAATGTCCACAATACATGAGGTGAATCAAGTCATATAACATGAGGAGAAAGCAAGGTCGTAGCACCTACTACATGAGGCACTGACTGAGACTACTTCAGTGCACCCAATCATGTCATCATTGCCCTTAGTCCTATTCCATGCTGAGATCATGAGACATCAATTGTAATACTAGTATTTGTTAGCATGTTCATTCTTAGTGCTAGATTTCCCATCTCTCTATTCTCTCAATTGCTCTTCTTCTCTTCTACTCTCTTTGTAATACCTATCTAAATTTGTTACTTTCTCATATCATTATTTGATACTTTTTAGGGGCTTTTCTGCTTCTATTAGTTTTCTTCAAATTACTCTATTTATTCCTTGCTTAAACTTCTCTACTAATGGTTATTCTTTATATTCACTTACTCTTACTACTCTTCTAAACTCCTATACAAATTTCTCTGTTGTTTTATTTCCTTATTCTACTTTCTTTAATTCTGCCACTTTTATAGTTTTATTGTCTCTACTTCCAAATTCTTGTCTTAAATCAGCAAGAAATTCTCCTACTATTACAAATATCAAACTGCCAGTCTCTAGATCTTTCAATACATCCTCCTTCTATATATCTACTGATCCTCCTTACACATATGATGATACTTACTACACTTACTCTTCTACCAATATATCTCTCATCTTCATTCTTATATATAACTTACATGCTGTCAAAAAGCCTAAAATCTTTCCTGCTTCTCTATTAAATATTTATAGCTTGGCCACTTCTATGTTTGACCCAGTGTTGGATCTAAGGGCTATTGTCTCTCTTTTTCCTTCTACTTCTCCTCTTTCTGCTAGTAATGGTTATAATACCACTATTTGTTCTTGCTATTACCTCATCTGAAACAATAACTGATTAAAGTTATGTTAATTCATATTGTTGTAAGAGGAAGGGAAATTGATTGGTGGTAGTGATCAGGATGGTAGTATGAGAGAAAGAATGTATATAAAGATAAAGGAAAGAAGCTAGTGCTAGCTTCACTCTTAAAATTGTACTCTGAACTTAATACTATCTTAGTAGGTACTAACAAACACTCTTTTTCACACTATTTACTGACTACTTATTCTACCAACTACTATTCTAAGAAAATTATAAACTATTTTGACTTAAGAAGGTCATTCTACTCTAGATAACACTTAAAAGGTTGCTGCTGTTCTCTTGTATGAACAAGTTACAAGTAAATCCCATAGTATAGAGCTTTTATATAAAAAATGCTATCTACTACATTTATACAAGGTAATATATCTACAAAGTATTAGTAGGCTATAAATGTCTAGGCTTTTCCTACTTAGCTAGTATATTTTTAAGTTTAGAGTTTAGTTATTCTTTTTGACCAGAAAATAGTATTACTCCCAGTTAAGAATGATAAAAGAGTAAAAAAAAATGAATAGAGAAGGCTCTAGGTAGGGTAGTCTCAGAAATAATCAGAAATAAGTACTAAGTTCTAATATTACAACTTAAGACTTCAAAGATAAATTAAAAGATAAATCTTATATATGGTTTACATAAGAAAACTCGATAAAGCTTCTAGTATAAGTGTCTACCTTATATATATTACTTAGTTAGTCTGTATGAGACCTTATCTAACCTACTCTAAAAACTATGTACTATCTATAAAGTCAACATATAGTAAACATGTTGTATAATATTATTGTTCTGGAACCTTCTATGTCTTTCTGTATGATATATGATCATGTAACAGTTTGTGATAGTCATGTATGAGTTTAAAATAATAAAAATAAAAATAAATAAAGTCTACTATCTTCAATTCTATCATATATATATAAATTTTGACAATATCACATACTATCCAAGCACATCTAATACATCTGACTCCATCACAGATAATGCTTACCCAAGCTCCACTCTGCCCAAAACATCTGTAGAAGTGGATATTCTCCTTCTGGTTTATACACTACTTCTAGTATAGATCAATTTAGTTCCATATTAGATTACTCCATTACTGATTACATGACTTCTTATGATTTCCAAGGACTTTAGTATATCTAAAGTAGTTATCTGTCTTCTCCAATTCTTAGATAGACTTAGTACTGGTATTTAAAATATGAATATGTAATTACTTTGTAATTCTTTAGCTTCAAAATTATCTAGTGTAGTATACTATTCTGAATGCCTATGCTCAGAAGTTTGACTTCCAAAATGATTCTCTTCCTAACATAACTTCCTTTCAAAATATGACTATTGCAATAAGCAGAGATATATCAAGACTATAGGAAGTGGACTTTGTTTCTTTTTATTTTCTTTCTCATTTTTATTTTCTTTTTGATTTATTTTTTACCTTTTCTATTTTTAGAACTCTGGGGTTAGGGTTAGAAGTGATCAGTCACATCAGTCACCTCTGATGATGTGGTCACAACATTGATCATGGAACTTAAGAGAAGAAAGTAGAAGGTTTTGAAACAAAATGATGTCATACAACATGGACACCACATGTTGGCCTCATGCTTTACACATGGTCATTTAGGGTAGGGTGCACAGTAGCTATCACAGACCATCTGTAGAAGTATATAAGGTAGACTATTTTGTAAAGAACTCTTTATCGAGCTCTCTTGTGTTTACTCTAATACAAGAGTTTGATCTTTTACCTCACTCTAAAGGTTTAAGTTCATAACAAGATATAGCTCATTTGCTTAAGCTAAGGTCATTCTGTAATCACATTCATATACATTGGATAATGTTTCCATGATCTTCTGAGATCTTCCACAAATTTTCCCATAGATAGTTTCTTCTTCCAGATATATTTCATACCTGATAGACAGTTATCTATAAGATCTATGCACTCTTCAGAGTGGTCAAGAAATAATGATCTACTCTTATTTCATGGTAAATTCTACATACTAAATATTCTAAATCTCTGCCATTATATTATTACATTTCATAATTTAAGAATAGTATGGCATACTGATAGATAAGAAACTTTAGTATTAATATTTTGGAATTACTAGTAGTTATAGATATTAAGATACATTAGTTAGTATGTTAGTATATACAATCTTTCTTTATGAACTAGGCACATCTATTATATTGAAAATTATACTTGCTACTTATACTAAGTGCTTTATGGAAAACTATCAATATTGATTTTGTAGTGAAAATTTTAGAGTTAGTGGAATTTAATGGTATAATAACAGTAGTAAACTCCATATCTAAGAGAATTTCCATTACTTGGATAGCTCAAAGCTCTAGCTTGAACAGTATCATGTCTTTATTGTCTTGAGAGCCAGTATTATAATTTGGTTGATAAAATAGTGTATTAGATTTATTTATAGATTTTCCAAGTCAATTCTATATTCTTCATGATTTGTCTAAATTTTAACTAAAGTTTTAATACTTTTGAAAAAGTAATACTATTTTTCTAATTAATGTAAAAATTTCACTTCAAACTAAATATAATACTATTATCTATTCTACCTTACTTACACTACTAAGTTCTATACTATAGAACTTACTATTGGTAAGTAATTGTCAGTTGTTCACACTGCATCATACTACTGTGCATTCTGTTCTTCTAACCAGTTGTATGCCCTAGTTGTCTTAATCTCTAGTTAGTGCTTTTTTAAGCTACTTTCTATTGATGAGAAGAGCTTAACTGACTTTATAAGTAAGCTAATATCTTGTTACTTCTAGGTCTATATTGTAACAACCACTAGTTAAGACAACTAATAGACCACTAAGTAAGCTTATAAGCTGAGTATCTTATAGGAATTACAAGAGAATTCAACAAAGAGTTTTCATTACATTTTTATATTATTTATACAATATATAGATGGTCTGTGATAGCAATGAATATCCTACCCTTAAGTTTATGTGTCATCTATAAGTGTATAATGTATATATCATAAAGTGAATATGCTGTTGATATATACCTTGATGTTATTCTTCTAGTATTAGGAGTACAGTATAAAGTATATATATAGTACCAGCTGGATATCAAAGCTAAGCTTGACATTACACACTTTTAGTGTAACTGGTTCAGTGGCTGGTCTGTTCCTAATATAATGTCAAGCTTCCAAGCAGTTGGCAGTTCAACTTCCAGTAAAACCATTTTCTTTAAATAGATAATTATTAGCATGGAAGTGTGATGTGGCCAGAAGTGTTACTAGGGATAGTACCAGTTGCTCAGCTGTGCATCTCCATTAGACTGAATGCTCTGTGAAGCAAAGTTTACTGGGTTCTTTAGAAATCCCATAAGACTGTCAAGGCTCTGAAACCACAATACATGGCATAACCCTTGGGTGTAGCTATTCATATAACTTCTATGTGGGGACTACATGCCTTGAAAGGGGGATACTATCAGGAGTACAGTATGAAGTACATATATAGTACCAGCCAGATGTCAAAGCTAAGCTTGATATTGCACACTTTTAGCATAACTAGTTTAGTGGCTAGTCTATTTCTAACATCCAGCTCATTTTTTCTAGATTCTAGGCCTATGACATTGTGTTATGTGATGCATTATGTGACTACAATCACATGCCTCTTTATTGTCCAAGAAAAAGAAAAAAGAAAAAAGTTTAAGTCTAAGTATACTATAATAGCCTGTTGTAAATTGAACTGATCTCTGAATTACTTTATGTCCACAGGATTTCCTTACATCTTATATATGCTAATAGCTCATTACTGGTTGGGTTGACTATTTATGTTTTAGCTAGCTACATTTTATTTTTAATTCATGTTGATTATATTCATTAATAGCAATGGCTAACTTTATTGCTACTCTTCCCAAACTCACTAGTCCTGCTGACTATCTCTTTTGGAAAATCCATGTTAAATCAGCTTTTGTTCTCATTATCTATCTTGGTACTGTCTTTACTGCTAAAGACATACTAAATGCTTTAGCACTCCCTCAAGCCACTGATGTGAGTGAGATAGCCAGAAGAAACTTCTTAAGTTTTTAAGCCCTATGTTATAACTTAGGTTTCAGAGATAAGATGAAAGCATACCCTTATATTACTCAATATAAGAGAACTCAATAGAGTTCTAAATACAAGTTAGTTTACCTTATATACCATATACTGTGGTCTGTATATCTAACTTATCCTAAAGTCCATGTGCTTTCTATAAGATCAATATATTGTTGTCATGCTGTATGATATTACTTATTCTAGAACTTTCTACCTCTTTTGTTATGTGATTGTGTGATGTCACATTACATCTTTCACCTAAGTCCAAAATAAAGAAAAAGAAAAGAAATACAAAAATAAAGTAAAGTGAAAATAAGAAAATAAAAAAGGAAAAGGAAAATAAAATAAAGTCAAGTCTATTGTTTACAATTCTGACACCCTAGCTATTCTTAATTCCACTTTTCTAAATAATCTGTTAATACATGGCCAGTCTAATGCTAAGACTCTTTGGACTTACTTATAAACTCTTATGAAGCTATCTAGTTCAGCATTAGTTTTTGCCAACTATTATATAAAGAGAATCAAGCTCAGAAATCTAAAAAGTAGGATCTAAATCAATAGAGATTTGGAAAGTCATCATTTTATAAAACTTTGTGGAAACAGTTATGATATTTCCTTTGTTCTAAGAGCAATAACTCTCTTGTTTGTAATCTCTCATTTATGAGATTCCATTTCTGTCTCTCTTCTTTCTTCTTATATGTCTATCTCT
>Ga0157364_1008733_pt1 | contig 10501 bp, 2 predicted proteins | sample AttsexASBM2_FD_111476 | JGI IMG/M metagenome (GOLD analysis project Ga0157364, IMG submission 111476) | Fungus gardens microbial communities from leaf cutter ant in Ribeirão Preto, State of São Paulo, Brazil - Atta sexdens ASBM2 | ecosystem: Host-associated > Fungi > Mycelium > Unclassified ... | reverse complement strand
GGACGCCCTGAAAAGATTGAAACGGACGAATTGCAAGCACTGCTGGATATAAACTTTACGCAAACTGAAAAGGAGCTTGCAGAACAGCTTGGCGTTACGCAGCAAGCCATTTCCGTACGATTATATACGAATAAAGATTGAATTTTACAAAAAAAAGCTCAGAACTTTTTTGTATACTTAATATTTTATATCTTATATTATTATAAATAAACGATAGAATATTTATCGGAGATCATAAGCTTTCCTATATGATCTTATCACTATTAAATCAGATTAAAAAGAAATAAACGAAAGAATGTTTATATGAACTTACATAATTTAATCCCTATGTATTTGAATAAGATGTCATAGAAAAATTATCGTATTGTACCTCATGATAAGATACAATAATTGGCAATATAATGTGACATTCTTCAGATCATTGAACAATTATTTCGTGTAGATTTCAGCGTACATAACAAAGCTATAAAGTTTTATGATTTTGTTTTATTTAAACGTTAGAATAATTAATGTATACACAAACTTCTCTATCACATTATCTGATTTAATATAAAATAAGCGACAGGATGATATATACGAATCTACAATTAGAATAATAAGAGAATAATTTAATCTGAAAAACAGCTCCTATATGTAGATGCTATAGAAAAATTATCTTATCATTGTTATATGATTAAGTATTCATATAGGTCATTGAATTAATTATTTAATAATAAAATAATATTAACCTAAATAATATTAACCTAAATGTTATAATACATTGTGATCAATCAATGCCAATGATACGGTAATTTTTCCATAATATTTATTGTATTTTAACATATAGAGATATTTCTGGATTAAATTATATAGTTTCTTATAAGCATTATATCGTTTTTATTACATATCTTAAGTATCATTTTTAACTGTAAATTTAATCTTAAATTTTACAATATCTGGTCATCTTTTATTAAAATTAATAATATGCTATCGTGTTTTTGAATCATAAATTTCAGATTACTCATTTAAAATATGCAACATATTTCCTTTTATTTTCATATCGTTTTTATATCGTACAACTTAAATGTCGAGTTTAATCAATTATTTCAGTCATATTTTATCAAAATAATATTCTATCATGTCTTTAATCATAAATTTCAATTACGACTAAATTTTAGATTCCACAATTTACGAACTGAAAATACGAAAATATATTATTAATTTTGATAGAAATTGATTGAAAATCTGAGTTGACAAAAATGATGAGAAGTATAGGAAATCTATCAAATATTCTAGATAAGTAATCTGAAATTTATGATTCAGAAACATAGGATATTTAAAGATTATGCGTTTGGCGAGTTTTCTCCGTGTCCAGATTCTTGGAATGCCAACGTTGAAACCTTGCAGTGCATTTCATTAAGGCAAAGAGCAGTCTGATACTAAACTATTCCTTCGAGTCGTTTCTTTTATTTATTATGCTACTTGTTGGAATGATGAAGGGAAAGGATACTTATATGATAAACAATGTTTGTAAATAAACAATTTTCATCTCAGTTTTTCTGTAAAGTTGATAGTATTTGAATAAAAAATTATTGAAGATCAATTTTCGGCAATTTTTAGCAATTAATATCTTGTTAACTATTGCGAAAATTGTGAAATGGAAGAGGAGTTTTCATCTTAGTTCGCTCTACATGTCCACGAACTCCAGAACAATTATCGGATATTCTGTAAGCTATATGACAAAATGATAGAGGAATATAGAAAATCTATCAAAATAGGAAAAAACTCTATCTAATAAATTGTGTTTTTGATTTGAAATTTCAGATAAGTAATTTGAAATTTACGAATCAAAAACACGATTTATCAGATAGAGTTTTTCCTATCTGATTCTATCGGACTTTTTAAGCAGGGTAGCTCGTGCTCCTACACCACTGCACTGACGAGACCCGTCTGTAGCTAAGGCTAATTCTACAATGTGCTTTTTGTTTTCTGTTTCTTACTGTTTGTCTCTTGTCTCATTGATCAAAAGGCAAGACACAAACAGAGACAGAAAACAAAGAGCACATTATAAAATTAGCCTCAAGATCACTTTGCTCCACTGAATGTTCTCGGCCGCTGGCTAGTAAACGTAAATTCCCTGCTTTGCACCAGTAACGACAAGGAGATAGAACGTATTCTATCTCCGTTCTCGATTGCTGGACACAACATCCACCTTCATTCTATTCATGGCCTCGACATATATCATAGTCGTAGAGGTAGAATTTTCTCCGCTGAGAGATCTCGGCCGTCGAATGCCGTCAAACAATTCTCGAACTCTGTTTCTCTATTGCATCGGAGAAACATTCGCGTCGTGATAACACACCGCGTCCACGACGGCATCCGCAATTCGCTGGCGTGTACGCGCGCGATAATCAACGACTTACTGCGCAACTAATATTCCGCCATATCGCGATATGCACCGACTTTGCATGCGATCTTGCAGGAAGCTATCTGCAGAATCCGCGTCCCGCGAAAGCAACAATTATGTACGGATACACATATACACACAGACACGTATCATACAATACATATTATAATAAACTATCTTATCTTATAATAGCTACCGTCTTTTCTATAATCAATCGCATCTCACCTCTCCAGCTCGAACCTCTTTTTATGCACCTTACCGACGAGCTACGTCCGCGCATAAAAGTTAGATAGTTACAACTGATACAGCATCGATGTGTAAGGAGACGAAAAGTATGACATACAAGTAAATGGAAAGCATGACCACATGAAAAGAGATTAGTGAAAAAGATGATAGGAAATTAATGAAAAAGATAATAGGAAAGAGAAAGAACTGAACGTGTTGAAATAGGAAGCAAAATTTATCCCTTTCAAGCATATAAAAAATATTTTAAGTATTACATGGAAATTGCAAAGAATTATAAATTCTATTGCTTGCTTTGTTCTAATTCGAAAAAATCATTAAGTACAGATAATACTAAAAATTCATCTGCGAATTCATCTTCGTTTTTCCTATGATGTTAGAAAGTACAATCATATTACTCCTTGCTTTCAGCGCTCTGGTTGACTGAATATTTTCCGTATCACAGTTCATTTATGTTGCTTGATTTATAATGTTCTTCGCACCAATACTCCTAGATATCTTCGTGAGCTAATCTGTTTTAACGTTGACTCTCATTCAGGTGCTCTGTTCTATATTCGTCAGCAATACCAATTTTGATGTCCCACTCATAAATCTAAATTTCAGAGCCCCTTCTCCTACACTGCAATAAAATTTTATAATAATATACCATCTGCTTTATGCTCTCTACAGCGGCTTCCTGTATTTCATTCAGAAATTACTCGATACATTGCGTCAAAATTTTAATATCAGATAAACTGTTCTGTATAATTTTTCTTGTTCTCTATGAGTAGTATATGTTATGTTATAACGTTTCTTTCTACTTTAGTGTTCTTACAGTAATTTGCGTATTTACATAATTGTAATATTAATTATTTTGAATTTAATTTTTAATTCACTTACTCTAAAATACAGGTACGATTTCAAATCAGCTACTCAGCTGTTGCCTTTTGTAGTGTAACGTGATACTAAATGATACTGTATTCTATCTAATGTATTTTGTTAACAGTGCACTCAAGAAAGCTAATAATAATAATAATAATAATAATAATAATAATAATAATAATAATAATAATAATTTTAAAAAATGTATGAAAATAAATAAAGCTTTTAAATTACATATTTTCAATATTTCTACAATGTGTAAGTTAATTTCCACTTACACACAAGTGAAACTGAATCAAAAATGATCTGAATTCATACTCAGATTAATGACGTCATTACTTGCCTTTTTTGATAAGAAAGTTATCGCACACATATAGGTTGGTATTCATAATCCGGTCTTATTTTAAGATCATCTTAATTAATAAAATAATGTCTTAAGATGCTAATACGGCCTTCTAATTGGTTTGATATCTTAAGACTGTACTTAAGTACTTAAATACAAGAATCGACTATGAATACCGGGGTCAATAGTTAGATTCATAACTTCCCAAGTAATACAGCTTTAAAAGTCAATAACATTGTTTAAGCTTAAATCGCAGCATTCTTGTCTATGACAGTCACTGCCATAACATCATTATGATATTCTGACAAAATTGTAGCAGCAAAAATGGGACAACATTTTTGGGCTTTGGAAACGATGTTGCAGCTATTCAACTGTACAACCATTTTGCTGTAAAGAAGTTGTCATATATATAATCATATATATTATAGTGAATCTGAATAAAATAAGCAAAATATTCTTCATATATAAATTAATATTAATGAATTAATATTTAATGAAAGTTTAATTTTTAATTTTTAAATTACGTAAAAATATTTAAAATACAATAAAAAAATTTTTTTTTCAGCTGGTATTGAATTTGAAACAACTCGGAATCTTTGTCTCACTAGAATTAAATCAAATTTAAGGATTAATTAATTATTACAATTTATAACATACATATACAATAATTATACTAATGCAAATTCATAAATATGCTGATTACACAGAATTACACACAGATTCTTGAGTAATAATTTTAGAGCCACTTAAATGAACGCATAGATTCGCATGATTATCGCTGATACATGTTTTTAATCTAAAACTGACAGTATATATATTACTCTTTGCTTTTGCTGTGACATTGGTACAAATTACAGCTACATTACAGCTATATTGGCTGCATTTTGACTTTTCTATTAGCTGTCACAGCGACTGTGCAGCTATCAATACAGCCAAAATAGTTGTGGCTATATTTTTATTTTTTTATTAGCTGTCTACTAATTGCATAGCTATTAATACAGCTAAAATAATTGTGGCTGCCAAATAGTAATTAAGGCTAGCAGAATGTTGTACTAGTTACATTTTGCTGTTGCAGCGAACATAGTCAGACTATGTTATTTGGTTTTCATATGAGTCTACGAGATTCGGTAAAGCACACGGTCTCGGGCTTATGCAGATTGTAATAAAAACTCAGTTGAATCTCACTTATAGAATACAAAAGAAATGTGTATTCCATTGAATAATGACGTCACAAATGAGAATTATCTGAGTTTTCGTGTAAATGAAAAGTAACTAATGCGAACTCTATATATACACAGTGCAGTGATCATAGTGTCAACTTTAACACTTAAGGTCAATATTACATGCCTTCATTTTTTATCGTATGACGAATTTTTTAAGCGTATTAATTGGCTGCAGGACAGGGAGGATTTTCTTCTCTTTATTCTATAGCCAATTAACAGGCTTGAAAAATTTGTCTTGCGCCAAAAAATGAACACATGTAATATTGGTCTAAGAGAGTCATGATATTTGTATATGCTGTTTTATTTATTTTAATGATAACAGTACTCCACTGTTAAAAATGTAACCACGAACTTCTTTTACTTGTAAACGAAGCTCGTGGTTATGAACGAAATTAAAAGTAATAGAATAATTTAATTGAAAATTAAGTTGTTGCTTAAATGAAATGAATGTGTATATTAGATTTCATAATACAGGTAATTGTTTAGGTTAGTAGTGGTTAATATTAATAATAACGAAAACAGTTCTGATCTTGACCTTGATATATGTCACGAGTGATCTTCAAAAAGTCTTAATTATCGCTCGTTATTCGTTAAGAAGTTATTATAACAAAAGAAGTTCAATTATATAATACCAAAATTATCTGCTTTAAAATGTTCGATAGTTGTGTTCTGCAGGGGAAACCGCGATGATCGCGACTTTGACATATGTTGTCAAGATCATGACTTTGAAAAATAATAGGTTTTAGATAGCTTTCATTTTCGACCCTCCCTCCCCCCTGCAAAGAGACATACTTTCTTCTTCAACTCTTACCCCTCCTCCCTCTTGCAAAGAGATGCACGACTCTCATCTTCGATTCTCACCCTATCCCCTCCCCCGCTGCAAAGGGGCGCACGACTCTCACTTTCGACTCTCACCCCTCCCCCCTAATCCTTTTATACTTATACTATTGACAAGCGTAACGTTTAAATGTTTTTTTGAAATAATAAGCGAATTGTATCCGTTAGAATCGTTAGATAATTCTACATAGATATTCAGTGTTTATTTAACATTATTGTCATTTACTGATATTTTTCAATATTATATTTAGCAGAAATAAAACGTTATTTTTTCAAATCTTTTTGTTAATAACTTTTTAACGAAGGATGAGCGATGGCTAAAACTTGTTGGAAGTTACTCAGAATCATAACATATGTCAAGGTCAAAGTTATCGGAGTTGTTTCCGTTATTATTGTATCATTGATTAAATGAAATGAAAATATATATTAGATTTCATAAATTTTCATGAAAAATGCATTAAATTTCATATACAAATGTACTTTTCAGTTAAAAATACATTAAATTTAATGTAATGTCATAAAATTAAGTTCAAATTGTGTGACTTAAAAGTATATTAAAAATAAATAAAAATATTAAAATTTCATGAAATTTTTAACAGTGTATTTATCTGACATTGCAATGCAAAAATTGTTATTATACAGCAAAAGTATTGTCAATACCTCAAAAACTTGAAGAATGAAAAAATTGAAACTAAAATGAGCAAAGTCTACAAGTCTTTTTCTTCTTCTTCTTGTTTCTGATCCTGATTGGTACTGAGTCATTGCGCATTCGCCTTGTTGGAGGTATGTGTCACGCTTGCGCAAAAAATCGATTGCCTTAAAAGCCGGGGAACAATCCGCCCAGATCGGGCATCTGCTACCACTCGATGGTAGTCGCGAATTTTAATCGCGCATCATGGGAAAGGAGAAGATTAACAAAAAAATAAATCGGAGGCTTTTCATAAAAGCCATGAGAAGTCTGCAGAGTTTGGAAGTGGAATGGAAGAGGGCGAAGAAGATATCCTCTCAGGAAATTTAGAGCGAAAATAATTTCGAAGACAAGATGCTTTGGAGGCGTAAATGTTACATTGAAAAATAACATGATTAATATTCTGTTTTTTCATCCAGAGACAAGCCGGGTCTCCACGATATTTACTCTGTGGAGACTATCATTAAGATTATAATTGGATCTAAAACGATTGACCATTGACCATTGACCATTGACCATTGACAATCTCTTTTCTGCTTAATAAAGATTTATCGAACCAAGTTTTATTAAAGTTTATAGGGAATCGTTCGTGGTAGAATGTATCTTTGTGCTCAGCTGTTGAATCCAAATAATGTTGAAATTGAGCTTCTACAAATCTTGATTCGGCGAAGAAATCCTCACTTCATTCCTAGGATACTCTAAAGGCTAGAGTATGCCCTTTTGAAGAAACCTGTCTAGCAATTTTATCAGCCTTCTCATTTCCTGCAATACTTGAACGAGATGGAACTTAAAAACGGATAATTTCTATTCCTTTTTTCTACTCTTTTGAAACATCCAAGATATTTTGTTTGATTTAATAAATAATATGATGTACTGTATATATTTATTATTGTTTATTGCATCGGGAGTACTTCAGAGTCAGAAAATATAGTGACGTGTTACAATAATTTCACTATCCCCGGCGAGGAGCATAGCTTGATATATTGCCTAGAGTTTTACCGAGAAGAAAGATGTCTCCTTAGGAAGTTCATGTCCAATGGAAATTCCCAAATTCAATAAGAGAATAAACGCCAGCTCCTAAGGTCTCGCCTAGCTCCTTAAATCCATCTGTGTAAATCGAGTTTAAATGCTGCATCCCGCTTAAATTTCATGATTTGGAGTAGAAGTCAGCCGCGATGGAGTGGCTTTGCTCTTTCTTGTCACAATCCAATATAACCTTCATATAAGAGATAGACATTACCTCATAGTTATGCCAAAAGACTGGGGCATATGTGGAACGATATATCACCTTCTTGTCAGATTTACTCATGACGTAAAATTTAAATAGCTTAGAGCTCTTGATAGCCTCAACTTTTCGATTTTTCTTGGAGACTGTATATTTCAATTCCCGTACGGCTTCATATGAAGTATTAAACTTGTAATGTCATGGATTTTTACTTATATTTAGAGATAGCTAAGTTAAATCTAAGCTGAAGGGAAGGTTCTCTAGCTTCGCTTAATATTGTGTTGATGAGAATGGAGATATAGTAACCCAATGCTTTTCTGACAGCCTTATATTGTATTCGGAGGAGTTTGATAAAGTTTGCAGAGTTAGTATTACTTTATAATATAAGACGTAAGTTACATGAATTTATCATCCAGACTCTAAGACTCCAAGAAATTTGTATAATTATACTCTGGGTATGTTGGAATTATTAATGATTGACACATTCACATAGTGTTTGTTTTTAAAAAAAATTATACACCTAGACTTATTTGATAAAAATTGCAAGCTCTCTATCACTAAGGTAAGTGAAAATATTGTTAATATTATTAATTAATGAGTTCTGAACAGAAGCAATAATCGTTTTAACATTATACTGCGTAGAGTATATGACAACGTTGTCCGCATTGTGCAATAAGCGGAACTCTGAGTGGAGATGAGAGTTAATGTCCTTTAAATAAATATTAAAGACTTAGATCGGTATTCATCGATTCTTATTTCAAGACCGTCCTAAGTAATGTCTTAAGACGCTAATGCAACCCTCTGATTGGTTCGTGACTTCTTAAGATCGTACTTAAGAGATTTTGAATATAAGATCTGATGAATGCCAGCTTTAATATTTATTGTAGAACTTAGAGCCTTGTAATTCCTTTAAAATTATTTGACGAACCCAATAGCGAGCCATCCACAACGAAAAATAAACGCCTTTTGCTTATTAGATTTTCTACAAATTTTCTAATGGGCGTAGGGATGCCAATTTCCAGCAAGTCATCGATTAAGATGTGCGGGATCACATTGTCGAATGCCGATAATATCTAGGAAGACAGCTACCGTAGGGGAATTAATAAAGAAGCTGATCCTGATATTAATAATAAGAGTAATCAGATTGTCAGCACAAGATCTGGAACCCCGATTTGTGGCAAAATAAATCGTGATTCTAGGAACTATCTCATTCTGAAATAAACCATTCGCTCCATGATCTTGGCATAACATGAAAGTAATGAAATTGACTTGATGGCATTATCTCCTGATTTCGGAATCAGGATCATCAATGAGTTGCTCAAGGTCTCTGGATAGACTCCCTGTTAGAATTTTGTTATGAATTAATTAAGGAGATGGGTCTGGTATTCCCTGAAGAGACTGCTGATTATACTACACTCCACCTGGTCGAGGCTAGGGGCAGATCGTTTCCTAGACATTTCTGTAGCTCTAGAGAATTCGCCAAATGAGAAAGATTCGTCTAATCAATTATATATATTTCCTTTGAGAAGATTTTCATGTCTCATATCCTGTATAGATTTTGTACAATCATAGGAGCAGGAGGAGGGAGGGGGGCATAATTTATCGATTGCTTCTTCCTTGAGGTTTTTTGAAAAGGAAGAACTATCGTTTTTGTTTCGTCTGAAGAATCTGATGAATGATGTTTGTGAAGGGATTTTGTTATTAAATCCTTCTATCCTAATTCCCTCTAGCTTTGGCGTTTATTATTCAATAAACATTTCGCGCATTCCCTTTTGGCTTTTTATAAATTCCAAAATATTCAAGACATGGACAAGATATGAACTCTTTAAGGGTTTTTTCACGTTCTTTAACTGCCTTATCACATTTCTCATTCCACTAGAGAGGAATCAGACGCTTCGAATCTATTCTACTGCGTGATATACCCTTGCCAAGCAATAAACTTCTAGCCACTTCCAAGATGTGAAATGATGATGATTGGAAATTTTATTATATTGTAGAAGAACATCTTCAGATTCATTACTTAAAAATTCGGGAGCAATGTTCTTTAAGGTGACGAAGAGTCTATCTAATTCATCCGATTTTAATCTGAGCTTATAACAGAATATGAAGGAATAAATCTAATCTCCACCGGAAAATGATCACTACCATGAGTATCATTTAAAACATAGTTATTACATAGAGGAGCAAAGAAAGGAGAGGCTATAGCAAGATCAATAATAGAATTTGATGCTGTAGCATGTAAAAGGGTAAGAATTCCCTCATTTTTGAGAATTTTGAAATCGTTCTCCTTTATCACCTTCATGAGTCTTTTATCTGATGTTGACTGCAGCCCCAGTTGTGATGATGCGCATTAAAGTCACCTATTATCCAAAACATATTCATCACTAGATTCATCGACTAGATCGATTAAATAAATTTTGATAGAACTTTAGAGGAATATTCTGCCCAGAATGCTTGTATAGATTAACTAATAAGAGGAATTTTGCAACAAAGGATTTTAATGATTTGATATTCTATGGATGGATGTTCGATATTTGCTAAATTAATAATTTCATATTTAATATTTTCTAGAATATTAGGTATACAACTTTGCTTCCGCCGTTTTTTTCCGAAATTCGAGGCTTTATTGTAAAAAACTGGTTATACATTTATGATTCAAAGTATTGTCCATCGCTGGCCACTACTTTCTCCCATC
>Ga0157364_1008732_pt1 | contig 10501 bp, 4 predicted proteins | sample AttsexASBM2_FD_111476 | JGI IMG/M metagenome (GOLD analysis project Ga0157364, IMG submission 111476) | Fungus gardens microbial communities from leaf cutter ant in Ribeirão Preto, State of São Paulo, Brazil - Atta sexdens ASBM2 | ecosystem: Host-associated > Fungi > Mycelium > Unclassified ... | reverse complement strand
GTTTTTTCCGTGTCCAGATCCATTCTTGGAATGCCAACGTTTCACTTCATTAGGGTGAGGAGCAGCCTGATATTGAGCTGTTCCTCCGGGTTCCCCTTTTATATATTACGTTACTTGTTGGAGTGGAAAGGAAAAGAAGAAAATTGTGAGTGGAGGATGGGGGAAATGAAGTGAACTGCAAGGTTCACGAAACCATTCCAAGAATGGATTTGGACACGGAAGAAACCCGCGAAACGCATAATCTTTATATATAAAGTTTAATTTTCGATAAAAAGGCACATGTCTGGCAAAATATTTTTTTAAGGGGATTTAATAAGAAATTTAAATTAGAGACTTTCATAAAAAATTAAAAAATTTTTAAATATTTTAATTAGTTTCAAAAATTTTTGTTTTAGTTTTATGACACTGGATTTCTTGGAAAAAATGTTCCTTTCATACATTTAAAAGAATTAGTAGATCAGATGATAAGTTTGTTGGCCGAAAACAAGTTGGAACATTTGCATCAGGCTGGAGCATATTACAGGGTGATCAATAACATCATGGTGAAAATTATTGATAATTCTAATCACACCACCATCATATGGTATGATTTATGAGACAATAACATATTTATTTTAATTTTGTTTATTTTAATTTTTTTATACTTTATTATGTTTGTTTACAGTGTATTAATCAAACTGCTTCATTCCTGTGCTGAATCAAATGTTCCTTCAAAATACGAAGAATTAGTGATGAAATGTTTATGGAAAATTGTGAAAACAATGTCGAATTGGGCCGCTGATTTAGATTACGATACAATACTCTTGGAAGTGCACCGTTTTCTTAAGGTAGAGAAATTTTTTAATAATATTCTGTATATAATGACCAATTATTTAAAGTAAATGAGAATATATACAAGAAAGATTGCTATTGTTACATTTTGCAACTTATATAAGCTATTAATAAGTTAAATGTTGCAATTATTTTTTACTGTGTTTTAAATATTTCAGTGCGATATTTTGTATATTTTATATATATATATGTTATTTTTTTGTATATAGGATTATCCTACTACGTGGTGGAAGAAACGAAAGTCCGATACTCCGCTACGAACAGTCAAGACAGTTCTTCACAGTATGACCAGAGTGAAAGGCAGTTCGATACTTAATCATTTGACGCTAATAAACAATACAAATGAATCTGAGTTGCACGCTTACTTAATAAGATTAATTGCGGTTAGTTGCGTTATATGTATATATATATATATATATATATACACATATATATATATATATATATATATATATATATATATATATATATAAGTACATTAATTTTCAAGTATTTAAATATAATATTAAGTATAGTATTAAGTTAATAAATATAGTATATTTAAATGTAATATTATCATATCGCGTTGATATAAGATTTAGCATTATATATATATCAAATTATACACATCAAGAAGTAATTAATGATATTTATCGCAATAGAGTCTTAAACCAGATGAGATTAATGCAGCAAAAGTGACATCAAAATCGAATAATGTGGGAAGGACGCCAAAACACTTGTCCAAGTCTACTCGTCAGCAACTGGCAGAAATATTCAAGAAAATCGGATCAAAAGAACAAATGCAAGAGGTATATATTTATGTGCAACTAAAAAAAAGTCTTGTTTTTTTTTTTAATAAAACAAATATTTCAGTTAAAATTATTAAATATTTGCGAAAATTATTAATATCTTTTTTACTTATTTTGTCGTATTTTAAAATGCCTCGTATTGTTCTCGTACATTCTTGAGATTCTTAATGGCGTTTTTGCAAAGTATACTTTTAAAGTTAACTTTTAGTAACTTTTAATTGATCGTATTTTTGTAGGGCCTAGTGCAGTTATACGATTTCAAACTTCAATATCCGGAAGCTGATGTACAACCATTTCTGGTCAAATCTCACCAATTTTTCCAAGACTTCATAGAACAGGGATTAAGGGAGATCGATCAGGCGCGAAAAAATCAAACTATTTTATCGCAAGCTAACAATCAGTACTCTATGGGTAAGTAGCGTCAGTTGATCTTTCAATTTAGTGAGCATAAAAGTTAACAAAACAACTTGTTCTTTTGTCTTGTTTAATATGGAATAAAATATACATGAATAATATGAAATAAAATAATCATATATACGAAATAAAATAAAAATAGACGAATATAAAAATCCACGAAAAATCTTTGATCAAACATTGGAATCTGTTTCACACGCAATGTAATTACGCACAAAATAACATTGCCTTTAATTATTTAGTCACATGTAAAATAAATGATACAGAAACCACAGAGTCTTCAGCCGCGGTTGCTGATGAGAAGGACCTCATGGATCCAATGTACAGGCTCGAGAAACTCCGAGCCCTTGAAGCACAAAGTAGAATGACTTCCTCCCAGCCGAATCCACCATGAATGATCCAGCATAAGTTTATTAATTAGGTAAGCGGGACACTCGATACATATATGTGTAACATGATGCATATTTGTCCGACTTATTTATTCGCGTCTTTCGGAATATTTAATCCTATGATATTCTCCACCGCTGATTTTCCATTGAGATAAATCATTAATCGCTTTACGTACGAATCTCCGATTTCTTCGAGTCCAATTATTTGCTCTCAGTGAATTAATTTAAATAATTTACATAGTTTACTCAGTGAATTAATTTAAATAATTTACATAGCAGAGAACTTTAGCGACCGCGAATCGTAGGAAATAATATAGCTGCACCATCAGACACGTGCTACATCGAATATCATAATCGATCTGTTCTAATTGTAGCAATGTTACATTTCATAATGTAACGACGATGCGCGCATGCTAATAATGTTTTGTTTCTTCCACAACAGTTATGTATAGTTAATATTAATGTTACTAATTATGTAAGGTCGATCATATAATAGTACATGTATAAGTATACGAAACTTGCACGATTCGAGCGTCACTCATGTCGTAGCATGATTTAATTTTACATTGTTTAACTTAGTATTTTTTTACGCTGTTTTCTAAATAAATTTGTTCTATTTAAACTCGATTAGATTCATAATCACCATATCGTCGTTGTTTTCGCAAAACCTCCATCACGATGAAAATAAATTTGTTGATATGACAAACGAATGATAAAATAAATAAACCTCTTGTCCATGGCATGCGTGCTGGGCGATTTCTATGCCATTCTTAAAGAAAATTATTGGCACAGAGTTCAGTGTATAATTTTAATCGACGAGATGTAATTAATCGAGCAAAGAGATATTAAAATAATTTTAGAATGGTAATATATCATTCTTTAGAACATTATCTCGACTTCCGTATTATCCAATCTCCGAAAGTTGCATTTGAAAAAAAAAAGATACAAACGGATAAATAATATATGGACTTGATATAATCTATATGCGCAATGTTCAATGTGATGCATTATTAATTTTTAGACAGAAAATAATATGATTTTTTGGTTTTTGCCGTATAAAAAAATATATAATTAATAATAATAAAATATAAAAAAGAGGTGATTCTTTATAAAAGTCTCGTTCCTTTTTAATTTTAATATTCTTCTTATATACATATCATATAATTTAAAAAAATTTGGTGCCTGTTGAGGTTTAAATATTAGACAGATATTTATTTATTACATAGATATTTTTTTCATACCAGCCTTTTTATATAAAAGATAAAAATAGGAGGTTTCGCGGAGATAACAGCGATTTATCCTATCTATTAAGACGCAAAATGTCATACTCGAGTTAGTATTTATAGATAAAAAAATAATAGTTATCAGCATCGACACCTCGATGTTTATTATTCGATATAATAAAAAGAAAAAAAAACGATGTTGAGCCGTAAAAAGCTCATAACTCAAAAACAGAATTTCATTTCAGAATAAAGAGGATATTGTCTATTTGAAATACTTTGAATACCATTCTAGTGTTGATAATTTTACTTCGAAAAATTGTCCTGTGCAATTTTGGTATCAATTATGAAAATAAAATTAGTTTCATAAACACAGTGTTTACAGAGAGAATACTTATAGAAAATTTACACGAATTAATCAATCACGCGATTATTAAATTTAACTTTTTATCATAAATTAAATTATTAATTGCTGCATTATAAATAAAACGCATATGCGACATATTTGCAAATTATGATTGACATTGCAATTTTTCTGTCTGTTTACAAAACATTATATATTCGTGATAACAAAATTTTTAAGTTACGAGATTTTTGTGGCTTGATGACGTGGAAAGCGTATTTACCTTTCTAATATTATCGGTACAGAGAAAAAAAATAACAAAGGGAACGTAGTTAATAATCTATATAAAAAGAAAAAAATAGAATCTACTTTACTAACTCTGAAAACCTCACGACTCAAAGTTGTTGTATTTAAGAACTTACCGCTTTTCCTGAAGACTTATTCTGTAGTGTAAATAGAACTCATGTATATACATGCACTAATAAAATTATATTCGACAAAACTGATATGTCCGACAAAATATAAACACACAATATGAATTTTTCCTTTATAATACATCTATAAAATTCGACAGTATCGAATTAGATTTCAAAGATTTCAGTTTTATGATTTTTAATTAATATAACAATAAATTTATGATTTCAAATTCAGTAGTTCAAAGTACCATATTAAAGCATGATATTCTATAAAAGTGTGTTCTAATTTCTCTGAAATGTTACTAATTTTTCGAGAGTAAATTTGTGAAAATGTAAAACATTAGAAATTCATATAACACGATTTTCATTCGTAACAGTTCTGTATTTGTACTGTCTATTTTACAATATTTATTTATATTTCCACATAAAACATTTCTTTTATAATATAAAATAGATTTTTCAAAATAACTTTACTGCATTATAATTGTATGTATTTATCATCGTTTGGTATAGAAGTATTCTATTTACAATTGTATTTGTAGAAATTTTCTATTGAAAAACGAATGAATATTCGTTTTTGTCACATTTTTTTTGTTTCGTCAAATCTTGTTTATACGGCATTATGCCAATATACAATCTTGTCCTATTGTTATATATTACATTCTCTGTAGTATCTTACAAGGTGCATATACAAATATAATACAGGCGATAAACTTATTTATATGAAGTACAATTGGGTAATGTATATAATAATGAATAATGTATTAATGTAAAATCTGCACAGAAGCAGACATTAGGTACACAAATTCGGCAAAATGTAGCATTACAAAAATCTCTATGTTATGAATGCCACATCTATATTACTATTAGCGAATTCGATTGAATGCACTCAGTGCACATAAAAATCATCGTACACAAATGTGACGTAAAAATACGTGTATAACATAAAAAAACGGATTAAATCATAAAATCATTATTACATTTTAATGTATGCTTAATACATTTTATTGTGTTAAATAAAATCTATATTTTATAATTCGAAATATTTACATATTACTTTCACACAGATTAAGTCAGTATACAACTTTTTCTTTTATATGAATTAATACGCACTAGTGCGTCCAACCGAATTCATTATATTATTATCATTTAAATTAAAAAATAGTTCAAAAGATAACGAAGTATGTTATTAGTACAAAAAATATTTTCTTTTTTGGCAAAATATTAATTTAATAATAAAAAAATAATTTTTTAACTTAGGTTCCTCCAATGTAAGATTAACTTTACTCTCGGTTTAACTTATCTTTATCTTTTTTAATTCTAAAAATTAAAATTATTCTAAGAATCAGAAAAAGATAACTAGAAAGTTAAACTAAAATTAATCTTACATTGGTGGAACGGAGTCTTAGAGAGGAACTTTGCAATGAGGCATTTCTTTCTTATGATCGACAATAAAAAATTAGATGTAAGAATTAAACATCTGCGTAATTTGATTATTTAAAGAAGTAAAAGAAATTTTGTTCTTCATCGATATTTCCAAGCACTTACATATATTCGTGCTGCGAATATCGATTACTAAAAGTCAAGATAGAAGATCGAGCTCTTAATTATGTATTGTTATTTTTAAAGCTGAGAGATCTTTGACACGATTGATCTATATTGAAAAGCAAGCCTAAAGTTACGTAAAAACTTATTTCGTTACGATCCCCCAAAGTGTTGCGCTTGATGCATGCTGGCACAACAAGCTCCAGCGTACTTTCTACTGCGGAGATAAAAACATGAAAAACCTATTTCGTGGAATTATTTCACGAAAAGTGCGTCGGAGCATACTGTGCTAAGGTACGTCGAATGCAACAAAATATAATATATATTAAGAAGACAAGTTTCTTTCTCGCTGACTAAATTGGTCAGCGACTGGTTAACTTTGTGGTTCTCAAAAGCTCAGTAGAACAGATCACTATGTACAAACTTGCAATACTCTCACAATATACAATGTTCATGAAGAAATACTGATAAAAAATTTTGAAGTTAAGAAAGAGTTGTCCTCAAACGTTTTCTATGGGATTGACGAAGAGCGCTGTTACGGCAAATAATATGAACACTAAACCTCCAATAATAGTCACTAAAAATATTAAGAATATTAGACATTGCTGACAAACTCTTAATATTGTGAATTACCTGTTCTCACTGATATTCTTTGAGCTATCATACGTCCTCCTATAACTGCCAAGCCTGTACAAAATGAATGACCAAGTATTCCACCTAGAATGACTCCATAAACATCCTGAAAATAGCATGAGCATAATTAAACGCTGATACAAAGATGCTTTGTTGCAGTTATATTATAATAAAGTATTATAATAAAGTACCTCTCTTGCTGCAAGGATAATGGTCGTTAATTGAGAACGATCACCCCATTCTGCGAGAAAGGTAAGGGTGAATGCTTGTAAGAATATCCTAGAGAGCAGCATGAGTGCACTGCTTTTAGTAGTTTTGCGTATTACTCCGGTTTCTGGATCCTGAACTAAAGTACTTGCCGTCTCCTTTTCATACTGAAAGCGATGACATTTTAAAGATTATTTAATCTCCTGCAAAAACGACACTATTTAAATAAGTAATTTTATTTACACTCCAAAAATAAATTTTTTCAGTAGAGTATCTCTATAATTCTTTTTATAATGAACAAAGATATTGAACAAAGATATTTCTAAAGATGGATGAAAAAATGAAATAGTTTCTTCGTTCTTCAACATAGATAACTCTTGTGAACCATGTAAAATATTGTGTCGTATCTGATGAATTTAAAAACAAATTTGGCAAAATTTATAAATTTACTTCGTCATCCCTTTTTCTTAAGTCAGATTGAACTTCTTCTAGCTCTTCTTGCGCTTCTGTCGGCGACATATAATATCCATCTCGTAACATTTTTAATCCGAACAAAGCGAAGAGAAGAGTGGAGATATAGTAGGTATAAGCACGAGGAATTATTGTGGCCGCGTATCCGAACACCACTGGAAGTACAATAAAAGATATTTCATGTTAATGAATGTTATGATTTACAACAGATATACGTAAATTAAAATTATTATAAACAATTATAGCATTATTACTGAAATGTTGATCTTATATTAATGATATTTAAAACACATTCAGGGAATCAAGATATATTGTACAACCAGTAATATCTGTGAAATTATTCTATCACAGTGATACCTGAGAGAATGGTCATCAATGCAAGAGCGCTTATCGCACCAATGAATACAGTCAACCGTGGATGCTTCATTGCCATAATAGCGGCGATGAAAAATGTTTTGTCTCCTAATTCAGATACCACGATGACTGACAAAGATGCTACGAAGGCATGCAGGAAGCCCATTCCAGTCTGTGGCTTCTCGGACACGAACTCTGGCAATTTCTAAAAATATTTTATATGTTAAAAGGAGTTTATAAAGATATAAAACAATTTTTAATAATACTTGTAAAGTTTGTAACTGAAATTCAATCTTGAAGAATGTTTTAGGGAATTTAAGGAATTTAAAGATTTAATTTTGGGAGCTTTAAAAATTTTCAATCTTTCAATTTCTTCAAAATTTGAAAATTCATTTAGAAATTTTAGAACTGGATATCTTTTGGAATTAAAAATTTAGAGGATTTGCTTTGAATCTTTTCCGATTTGATGAAATTCTCGTAAATAAAGTCTTTGTATACAAATCATGAACGATCGTGAGAATTTCAAGGATTTGAAGGATCGCCGATAGAAGTCTTATCTTAGGATACTTACTGTCGATGTCGCGAACAGTTCAATTTTCTCATCATAACGCGGTTCAATCTCACAAAAGATAACTGAGAGACAAAACGTTAAAATCAGAAAGCAGACATAAATTAAATGTTCAGCTCCCATCGTACAATACTTCCGTAACTTCGATATAACTTCAAAGGACTTTGCGCGTGACAAGCGTTGCGCTTGAGATAACCTCTCAAAAAAAAATCGTCCTTGTTCTCAATCAAATCGCGATCGCCATGTTGTTTTTCTTCGCGATCTGTGAAGAAAAAAGAGGTTAGGGTTAGGTCCTATACCAGAGTGGTTCGTCAGGTGGCGGAAACGGAAAGGCTATCACGCTGCCAGCACTGATTAAGGTCCATCCATACTCACGGAAATTGATACGAAAAATAATATAAAATATTAAAAAAAGGAAATTAATAAAGAATTATAAATCCATGCTTAGAATACGATGATGTGTAATATCGATAGTTTTAACAAAATTTTTTAAAATAATTTTGAATGCATTCTGACAAACACGCCAAAAATCCTCGCGCAGATCGGTAATAAAAGAAAACATTCCGCAAATTTTTTTCCCATTTTTTCAAATCTTTTTATCGCAAAAAAATCAAACTTATCGAAATTGATTAAAGATGATGGGTTCGCCTTTAGAATGGTATAAAACACGACGAGGCGTACACTTCCCATTTTATTTTCGTTATTTCATTACTTCTTGAAACACATCTATTTGTCTATCGACGAAATGATTTATATTTATATATATAATAAATATCCGCATTATATCCTAAAATTAACAAAATATCTTTCCTTTTATGTTTGTTTATCTGTTGTCTCCCTTGGTCTAAAGTGTACGCAATTTTTATTATTTTCTTCTTTTCTTTCATTTTTCTCTTCTTTTAGAAGCTTCTCTTTCTTCCAAAGATTATCTTTTTATAAATTTAAATGCAGTGTATACGTCGTAACAACAACCAGCCTTAGCCAATAGTTTATTCATTATTATTATTATTATTATTATTATTACTATTAGTACTACTACTACTGCTATTACTATTACATTATCATTATTTGAGAAAGACATTGCGAAGCAAAATAGGTGTAAATATATTTTATAGATTAGATAAACCCTTAATGTGTATCGAATCTTTTGTGAGAACGTTAGAAAGTAAATGAAGAAATACGTATATCCAAAGATCTGGTCACGCAATTGCTCCCTCGTTTCTATCGAAACAATCATTTGCGCGGAAAATAAAAAAAAAGAAAAAAAGAGGAAGAGAAGAGAAAGAAACGAAACGTATTGCCTTCAACAATTCGAGGCTGATTATTCACATATTTCTCTACGGAACTACGTTTAATAATACATCGATCTAAGGAACCTCATGAGATAAAATAAGAGTTTCATCTCTCCAGTTTGATTTATACATCAGATTCTACGGAACAGTGCGACATGCGTTTGTGGAGCGAGCCGAAAGAATCACAATCTCGTCAAAGATCCTCCTCTCCTTCCTCCTCTTCATAGAAATTTGGCATTCGCTTCTAATTTTCTTCTTCCTTTTCTCCAATCGAATCATAATTACGTTGGGGAACGCTTACGAGTTAACCGGTCAAAATAAAGTAAACAGCCAAGAAAAAAAGAAAAATTAAATTTAGCCGAAACGTGAACGCAATATTTCGTGGCGACTTCGTCACTGCAATCGTGTAAATTGGATTATGACATCAGAGAAGTGAGAAATGCGATCTATTTTCGCGCATATCAAAATATAAATTCGAAAAGTGTGAAAAATTTGCACACGCATAGACGTACACAGATGTAATTTTTCAGAATTCACATTTCCGTTAATTTATTTAATTTAAATAATAAGTCCATGATGCATAAAGAATTTATTAATTTTTTATTATTATTCTTTCGACTATAGACTGTCCCTCAATTAAAAGAAAAAGAATTTGATCATAAAATGTTTCATAAAAAATTAAATAAATTAGACATTTCTGTATTTAACAAAAATATGACAATTCGAATAGTGAAAGTATGCAATCTGTACAATTTTGTTACTTCTGATATCATAATCCGGCAAGATTCGTAGCAATCGGGAAAACTTGGAAACAGAATTCGTCTATGAATTTTATTTCCTAAATGAAACGAAGAATCCGATCTCGTTGTTGCGCGCACTTGCTGCTTTAAGATCACTACTACTAAGCGCTGGCGGTAGTAACGCATGAAAATTCGCATCTCTGACAAAAAAAATTTCTGTGTATATATATATATATATATATATATATATATATATATATATATATATATATATATATGTGTGTGTGTCT
>Ga0157364_1008731_pt1 | contig 10502 bp, 4 predicted proteins | sample AttsexASBM2_FD_111476 | JGI IMG/M metagenome (GOLD analysis project Ga0157364, IMG submission 111476) | Fungus gardens microbial communities from leaf cutter ant in Ribeirão Preto, State of São Paulo, Brazil - Atta sexdens ASBM2 | ecosystem: Host-associated > Fungi > Mycelium > Unclassified ... | reverse complement strand
TTTTTTTGCGGCAAAAAGCGATTAAAATACAAAATTAATTGCAAAAAATCGGTACATTTCAATTTGATTAAAAATACGTCGAAAAAAAAAAAAAAAACAAAACACATAGAAAACTGGAGTAAGAAAAATAAACAATGCCGAGAGGAAAGTAAAGGTCATCATTAAAAGGAAGACAGAGAAACAATTGACGCAGGGAAACTAAATAATAATAAAATGTATTAAAAATCGTATACATTTTGGATATATACGCGTATTATATGTACACGCGGCCGTATTATATATGTATATAAATATATATAATATATATTATATATATATATATACATATATATATATACATATACATATATGTATATAAATAACTATATACGTATATTTTTATATTTTTGGAACCGATAGCGGTAAATTACACCTATGGTTACTATGGCAACATAAAAATTGTACGGAGCGGCCGATGGCAACCGCGTGTAAAATTCGTCGCGCAATCCAGAACGTAAATAATTGAATGAGAGAAAACGCACGGATAAAAACTAAAGAAGGGAGACAAAGAAAGGCTTTGATATCGCGCTTTAACATCGCGAAGAATAAGCGGAGCGGTAACTCCGTACATTACTCGAAACACATTCGTAATACACACATTACTCTCATTTTTATTGACAATTAGTGTGACAAAAAGTGGCTTATACAAATACTTATAAAGATACCTCTACGCCACTCTTCAATGTCGCCTATCGAATACTCTTCAATATCCGCGGAAAAAATCGCATTTCCAGCATTTGCACTCCGAATTTACATTCTTTATTCTTCTCTTCCTTTCGCTTTCGTATGAACGCGATATCACTCACTTCTTCCCCTCTCTTCGATCATTGGCGTGATATGTGGACACTAATCGTAAGACATCTTTACTCCCACTAATTTACAACATTACGTGTGTATGTTTCCGTTTTGGCAAAGGTTTCTAAACCGTCTAAGACACGACGGTTAACGCATTTAACACATTCACTGCCACGTCATACATGTCAGTCATATACGAATAATACTTCTTGTTATTGAGAGCGTCCCATCATTCAAATACGAATGACACCAAATTTTCGTAATGATTTTATAGTAAAAGAGTATAAATTATAAAAGAACATACGTTTGGCAATCTGAGAATTGGGCATGAATTGAAGTGTCACTCATATATGAATGATGTGGCAGTCAATATGTCAAATTGTATGAGGCAGTTTTCGTTTTTCAGTTCTTTTGCTTGTGCTCTGCGCTCGCAACATCTCGTAAAGAAATACAGCGGGCAGTGATCCAAGATGTCATACCATACGCTTTATCTATGCATTTCCATCTTTATCTAAAGTTCAAAATCAAAAATTTCGCGTTATTGCCTTATAATAATTCTTACAGGGCTACAAGTTCCCTGAGTCACGATAAATACATTACCTAAAATTTCCTCAAATCGTGTATAAAATTTATTTATTTATTACGTCCGATCGTAGTTCGCTTACGAGATGCTGTAAAATTTTCCGATTCCGCTTTCTCTCTACGATTTTTTCGGTTTCCGATACTAGAACAGGTTCTGGATTAACGATATTGCTAGTGACTGACATCGTCACGCGTATAATACGTACTTAAGGACTGTTACTTCCGTTGTGTCTCGCGCTTAATCTCGCTTGGGGACTATTTCTAGATCATCGGGATTTACATAAGAATTACATACGCGCGCGTGCATAATTTTCCTCTACTTACTATGCTTCGGGGTGAACGTAGATTTCCTTTTGCGCTCCTTCGCACTCGAGGAAGGGTCTTTCGCCCTTTTATGTGCTTACGTTGTCACATCGTCCGCCCTTCGCGACACGTGCGTAAAGGAATCGATCACCACGCGAAGTACAGTAAAAATAAAAAACGTCGCGTCTCTTACTCTCCATTATTATCAGTTCCGCACGACGGTGGCGAACTGGTGGACTGTGCGAACGCAACAAGAGAGAGTGCGATACGCTCTTACTTATGATATAAAAAGTTTCGAACTAGTACACCAACATGTGTTAAATGACGTGTGATCTTCGCGAGGCAGACCTATGTATATAATATATTTGTATTACGCATTTTGTGGACGCGTATGAATCTAGTTGCGCGACGATTATCCGCTCGTGGCAGCGATAATTCAATTCTATTGTGAAATTAGATTTAAATCTGTCAAAATTATCGATTAATTGAATAGTGTTGTGTAATCTAAAATTATATATTTATTAACTTAAAAAATTATGTAACATATGTATATGATTTGAGATAATTTACAAATATTTATAAACTAAAAAAATTTCAACAAAATAAAATATATGCCAGATCTCGTTAATCTACCTCGAATTTTCATTAGCAGAAATGAGATTTACTGAGCTTTAACAGTTCAATCTTAAGTTAGAAACAATTTTACAAATTCTGATTTTGATTAATGGATTCTAATTAAATAAAATAAAGGATATATCTGATGTAATTATTCAACAAACTGGAAATTGAATATATCTTGAGAAAAATTGGCGAAAGCGGCGTATACCACGTTGCATAACGTGGACTAATGGACTTTTCTGTCTGCATCAAGTGCAACGAGTTTTGTCTGATAACTGCCCGTGAAAGGAAATGACAACATTTGCCACAAGCGTGATCGTCTTTTGCGCCTCAATACTCTACAATGAGTCTGGCGATCGTTTTATTTACAGCATCGACTAACATCTAAGAACAATATTTACAGTTGTCCATCCTGCCTAATTTGTTACTTTAGCGTTTATCCTGTACACTGGTTTTTCCTTCATTGCATCTATTGCGGTGGCAACCTACTTTCAGTTGAAACTACTTTCACAATTTCGCGACCCTTCGATCGTGAAGGGTGGCAGTGATAAAGAATTAGTATAAGAAAAGGGATATCTCGTAGAAAGAGGGATAGCTCACGATGTCGAGAGATCATAGCAGTTTTCTCTCTTCTGGGAAAGGGAAGGAAAAAAGTAGGCTGCCGCTTTTTTTGCGTATTACGTATTGCATCCGTGTGTACATCCCCAACATGGCTCTTTAATGGCTAGATTAGATAAATAGACGAGACGATACACGTTAGACGGACACGTTGACGGGCTTTACGAGCACCGCCTTACAAGAATGTAAGAAAGATTAGAGAGAGACAGATAGATATGGATAAAGATAGAGAAATCAATCGACATCGTTCATCGTTTATCGTATGCACGCACATACATTCTTGCGTACCACTCATTGAATCTTTCTTCTAATCACACTCTCACTATACCGCGACACTCGAGTGATCCTCCCTATCGATAATATCAAAATGCATCCTTTCGCTTCGTTCCATCAATCAAAATTCATCCTTTCATAAAACATAGAATATAGTTTCTTTGATTCGACTGGCAAGATGAAGGCGCCGAAGAAATCGCCGATTCGAACTGAAGAGAGGATTCCTTGAGATTCCCGCGGAAGAAGACACGTACAGGCTAATACGTATATCGGGTAATCAAGAAGCACCGCGACCGCTCATCGTCCATCGCGCAAAGTATGCGCCCGTTGACATTAAACCGCCGGGCCGCTGAATCGTTCAATCTTATATGCATCTCCATGTGATACCACCTTTCATACTTCGGTAGCTTGCGTGTAGGAGGGCGCGATGCCATGCGCCGGCGTCAGCGGCCCCGTCGTGGACGCGAGCGACCTCCTGGAATAGATGGTCGCCGCCGAATGGGGCGTGTGTGGCGCCGTATGCGGCGCCGGATGCGGCGTCGCGTTGTGCCTGCGCGAGGCCGAGGCGAAGGGCTAGATGGGCCCGTAATTGCTGAGGGCGGAAGGCCTCTCTTGCTGCTGTGACTCAACGCATCCAGCGGTATTCATATCGCCCCCCGCAGACTGATGACGTCATACATGCGAAAGCGGGGGTTGCTTGAGTACATGGTGATGTAGATGATGTTGGGACGCACTGGCGACGCTTCCTGGAGGCAACAGAGCGCTGCCTGGACCCGGCGCTGATGGGTACGGCATCGCGATCCCTCGACCTACGACTCCTTTGATACCAATACTGCTGCCGATACCGCTGCCGACGCCGGTTACACCGGCTACCATTCCAGCACCGGCGCTCATGTGACTGCGATCACCGCCGAACAAACGCCTCCATAGTCGTTTCCAAGAATCGACCGTCTTGCCACTCCAGATCCAGACTCCTGAGGTAATGCCGACTGCGAGAGCCATGAAATATTTCAGCATTAGGATGGAGTATAACGGTCTTGTCCGTGGATGACAAGGACACGCCAGAGAACTGAGCCACTCATCCCGTAGAGCTGACTCGTACATATGACAGCCTAACACCACGCTGGCTGGTAATGTATAGAGAACACTAAACACGCCGATCCGTATCATCAGTTTTTCCAATTTGTCCGCCTTGGCTCCAGGTTGACGTTTGATCACCGATCGAATTCGGAAGAGGCTCACGAAACCAGCCAGAAGAAAAGTCGTACCCAGCAGAAGATAGACGAATAGAGGTGCTAAGATGAAATTGCGCACCCCCTCGGGAGCAACTGTACAAACTCCTGCTACCGGATCACCGGCGACGCCACCTGCGACATACGCCCAAACCGTTTGTACAGTTGGGGCCAGCCACGCCACTAGATGGAAATATTGCGAATACGACGCTATCGCTTCGTTGCCCCACTTCAAACCTGCCGCGAGAAACCATGTAAATGCTAGGATTACCCACCACACTGATGAAGCCATACCAAAGAAGTAAATCAAGAGAAAAACAGTGACACAGGCGCCTGGACCCTGAGCGCCCGATTTCAAAGCCGGACCGTCGCAAGCGATTTCTTCGTGACCAAACACGCTCCGCGACAAGTATCCCAAGGATACGACAAAGTAGCAGGCTGACAGGAAGACGATCGGTCGTTCAGGATATTTGAAACGCTGGGTGTCGATTAAGAATGTGATGACGGTCACGAGAGTGCTGGCGGCGCACAGGCCGCTCCAAAGCGCCAGCCAGACGGCCGCGAACTCGCGTTCTTCGTTGGTGAGGAACGCGCCGCGGCATGGTAGAGCACAGTTCTGTACCCCCGCGATCTCCTGGATGATACTTCGGCCGATACCTCCCATCGACGGCGGTGCTGGCGCCGGCATTATCCCACTTACGGCTATGCCGGCCAGACCAGCCCCCGCGTTGACCCCGGTGTTGCCGGTCCCGATGACGCTGCTGCTGACGGCGCTTATCGGTCCTGATATCCCCGAACCACCCGCCCCCAGGGGCACGAGGGGCGCTCTGCATCTGCACGCGCAATCCCTCGTCCTCTCCCCCGGGGGGTGCTGGCAGTTTTTTTGATTCTTGCCCGGCTTACAGCGGGCCGGTTGCGAAGTCTTGCTGGGTCGTGTGGGCCGCGCTGGCGGCCCTGGTGGTCCTGGGACACCGCTGCTCACTGCGCCACCGTTACTACTAGGACCTGTACTAGTGCTGGTATGATTATCCTGTTCCATGCACAGGTTCTCCGGATCACCGTGATATGGCAGACGCTCGCATGCCATTCTCTCCGGCCACGAGAAGCCGTATTGTTGCATCAAAGGCGCGCATCCTGTTCGCGCTCGCTCGCACACGCTGCGACATGCTGGCAGTGGTTTCGTATATTCTGGTAGGCAGATCGGTGCATACATGGAGCACAAGAAGAATTTGAGATCCGCTGAACATTTGATCTCTACCAACGGCCAAAATTGGTGCACTTCCAAGCCGGCCTCATCCTGCGTGTCGTGATTCAATTCATTCGGCATGGCGGTAAGATTGTAGCCGATACCGCGGCACATAGGAATTGTGATCTCTTCGCATCGACCCTTCCCGTTGCCGGCGTTGCCGCCTCCTCCGATGCCGGAATGTCCACCACCTCCTCCATTTATAACGGAATGGCTACCACCGACACTACCGCTGACACCTCCAACGCCATTACCGTTTCCAACACCACCAACACCGTTGCCGTTAGAACTGGAACTGTCGGACACCACGCCGATCACCGATGACGACGAGGATGAGGAACTGCCGGACGAGGATGAAACTCCTGATCCTGAGCCGACGATACTACCCACCGGATTTATTGCCGATTCCGGTAATACACTCGAAAACGTCGTCGCGAACACAAGTAACGTTAACAAACTCGTCATTGTTCGTGTAGGAAATAATTTCGTCCGTCGCGCGGGTCTCAAGGATATTCGATTCATGGCTGCTTAGTTGGCATAATGGCAGTCTGCAACAGAAATTAAAGAGTACCATTTTATTATTAATGTTTCTACGGTAAAATTTGCATTGTGAAAAAAATGGCGCAATATGCAAGTCAAATATTATATTTCTTTCAATAGTTTTTATATTATATTAATTTGTATAAAATTACATAAACAATTTTTTATATTTAATATACAGTAAAATACGTATTTAACGTATTTAGTAAATGTTTAGAAATACATTAATAAATACATTAAATATGTATTTTACATATATCTATTAAATATAAAAAAGTTGTTTAGTCATACGAATTCATGTAATGCAGGTATAGAAATAAATTTATAGTAATAAGATTTTTATATTAAGAAAATTTATAGCCTTCTGTATTTGATTCACCATATTGATTTGAACTATTTAGTTTTCAATGATTACTTACAGTTTCCGAATATCAAGAGAACTAACATCAATTCTCGCTAATAACTCATTCTGCGAATAACGCGAATCTCTTCGGACGAGGGAGTAGTATTTACCAGAGATAGAGTATTCATCACGTTTCAGAGAGACTGGGCATTCCGAGTAAGTTCGAATTTAATCCCGAAACGAGAAGCGCGACTCTGCCAAGATCGGTTGGCAGAACGTATGCACGAGTCTTGCTTCGTTTGCAATTCGGACTACCAAAGCAGCACGGTGCCGGTTTCAGTAACTTCGGGGGCGAGCCGCACCGCGTGTATTCGCTCTTTCGTAAAAGTCCGAGTCCAGCGATCGATGCCTAAATAGCCGGCCGGCGCGGGATGCGTCTGGCCGCTCGCTGAGGCTCGCTCGCTCGTCCGTTCGGTCGACCTTAACGAGCAAGGGCGTAGCGTTCGAATGTCTCGTATATAAATCAACGTCGGCTTTGATCGCTAGATACCTGGTTTCAAAACCGGTACGCCTCTCACAGAGCTATGGAGTGTTGGCTCGAGAGCCTGAATAAATTCACGAATAACAAATAATCAATGAAGAATAGAATCTTATTTGTGAATAAGGGATAATTTTATTTGAATAAAACCTTTCTGTGTATTACCAATATAATATCACACTCAAATAAAATTTCATTTAAATGATGCATTTAGATTGTAAACAATTGGAAGTAGAGTATAAAGAACTTTTTTTAATTTGCAAACAAATTGTCATGTTATTAATTTTTATTAAATTAGAATTAAATTTTTATCATTTCCACGAGATAGAAGATAAGACTAATATTTTTTATATATACATATCACTTATTTTTAAATATTTTATTTGCATCAGAGTTGTCATCGCTTTCTCATACTTCCTATAACTTTGCTCTGATTTTCAGACAAAATTTCATAATTTCATTTTCAATATAATATTTTGAAATTGTTTGTCCTGATTCGAAAATCGTCAAATATTTTGTTGAGAGAGCAATTTAATATAGCAATGTAAATTACTATTAATTAAGTGTCGACACTACTTGCTATTGTATACTATTTGATTGTTGGTAATATTCCAAAATTGTTTAGTTTTCTTCTCTCTTTTTCTCGCTAGCCATCTTTCTTCGTCCTTTCTCGCTGTACCTTTTAGCCTTTTGTGCTTTCATCGTTCCTTTTCTTCCGGCAACTTTCGATCCTCAATGGAATAATGCATTCTTTGAAAAAATTTTTATTTGTCTCGTTATTCGGTGTGATGTACGCATATTAAATTTCTTTAAAGTCAAGAATTAATATTCTAATTTTCCAGAAAATTTTGCAAAATTCCCTGATTTTATTTTCTCTTGCCTTTATTTCCAATTTTGTGGCAACCTTGATAATGTAAGTGAATAAAACTTTATAACCTAAATAAACTAAATAACGAGACCCAAATAAAAATTTATTCAAAGAATGCATTGTTCCATGGAGGATCGAAAGTTGCCGGAGAAAAGGGAACGGTGGAAGCACAAAAGGCTAAAAGGTACAGGGAGAAAGATGGCTGGGGAGAGAAAGAGAGAAGAAAGAAAGGAGAGAAAGAGGTAGAGAAAGGAATCGAAGCACACACAGTCATGGATCTTATAATAGTCGAACGAACCCGCGGAAAACACGTGACCGGAGCGAAATGTTATCGTAGGAGGCGGTGTTAGTTTTACCGTTTGTTAACTGCTAGCGTCTCGACGCGGGCGTCGCTATTTATAAGACGCCGTCGCGGTCGACGTACATGTACCCGCGTTTGGTATTAAGGGAAGAGAAGTCCCGCTACGTGTGTGGCTCGAATCCCCGATACGGCCGATTGGCGTGCGCGCGGTATAACGAAATGCACCGGCGAGATGCATCCGCCGCGCCGCAGCTGCGCGGAAGCGAGGCGGTCCCGATGTGCCTCTCAATAGAGACGTGTGTGCGCTTTTGATTTTCGCTTCGTTATGGAGTTCGCTTCGGAGCATCGTTGAACCCGTCGACGGGCATTATCGCGATCTCCCTTCGATACGACCCCGCTCTGTCTGACAATATTACAGAGAATATGTTTATTATGAATCGAAGGGCGCGCAGCACGATTGCACCGTAATGAATACGCGCGTGTCGATCATGTATAATCATCAACGGGCCGTCTATGCTTTTCATCCGTCGCATTTACAGGCTTCACACGTATCTTGCTCAATCGTTATCTCATCGTTTCATCATAAAAGTAACTACCTGATCACTTTGGCGACGATACTAGAAAAATTCCACCTTTCGTCTTTTTTTTTTTACAGGATATAATTGCATGACCGATATATCACGATATAATGTATTGAAATTGAACCCTGCGGGCTGTGCTGTATTGGCGAATGATACGGAGAACTATTATACATAAAACTTACTCAACGAAATGAATATCCATTAATGTATTGCATAAAGTAGCTAGAGGTAATATGAGGGAGATAGTAGAGGGATCTCGGTAATGAATCACTTTTAAAGCCTCGCCCCTGTTGCCTGGGATATGCGGGATGCTGGCCAACGTTGTTTGGGTTACGATACACTCCTCTTTTATGGAAATTTTGTGCTCTTTTTGCTCTCCCACGTCTATCCTCGCTCATAACTAGTTTCTGCGAATAGCACGCGCTTGCATAAGCGCAATCTATTTGCCGTCAGCGTCGCGACAGCTAATTAAAAGTTTATACATATTAACATCCCGCAAGTCCTTTCTCAGTCATTTATTTACATTTGCTGTTGCTCAGTTGATCGTTTCGAGGATGAGATCGACTCGCCTTGATCGCGAGAAGAAAACACATCGATATAAAGCGTGAAAGGCGCGTTAAAACAGCGATTTGTACGCTGTCAATCCATCTCTTTGAGACTCTCGATTTTCGCAGCGACAAGAGAAGTTGGGGTTACATTCGGGGCTCGTAAAAAGGGAGGCATAAGCGCGTGTGTAGCAGCTCGCCGTGATATCGCGCGTTTCTTCGCAAACGCTCCTAAAGGTACGTAAATCAAAACGCGCGACGAGATTTATGGCGAGGTATGGATAAGGTATGTGTTATGCTTCCTCGTTAGATGGTAAAACTGACGGCGGTCAAATGGTGTTGGGTTTTATATCAAATCGCGCGTCTCACAAGCATTAATCATGAATTCTGTACTCATGTCCCCTGCTTGTCTCCGTCGCTCCGAGGAGCTAAGAAAAACAAGGAACTACCCGTCGAGATTCATTTGCTGTCTTTTCAATGTTCTTGCATCATCGTTCAAAAGTTTTCACTGTCGTTCGTAGAAATAACTACGAACGACAGTGAAAACTTTTGAACGATAATACAAGATTTAACTGTATGCTAACTATGCGATGAACACTGTCGTAATTAACATCGTGTATAAATTCTACGCGAGTCGCACAAGAAATCTTCTCTCAATTATGCTAATTTCTTGATTTAATGAGTTATAAAAAATTCAGTGACAGAATTAATGTTTTACGCAGAATGGTTTCGGTTTATTATATGAAGAATGTCAGAGATCCGTAGTGATCATTTCCATTGCAAAGGAGAGACACATAAAACTGTAATTAATTTTAATCCCATTTTAATGTGCTAAGCTATTTCAATTTTTAATTTATCTCAAGAATCTATTTTCGATTATAAATATGTAAGTAAAAAGTTAAAATAATACATTATTAAAAACATATAAATTATTACAGATTTTTAATGCCTATTTTAATTAATGTGGTTTAATTTTAATCTTAGTTCAAAGAACTAGGAAAAGATCTGCAACTGTAAGATCAATTTTTAGACATTTTAGTAAAACTATTCTTTGTATAAATTCGTTTCTATTATTACTGT
>Ga0157364_1008730_pt1 | contig 10503 bp, 8 predicted proteins | sample AttsexASBM2_FD_111476 | JGI IMG/M metagenome (GOLD analysis project Ga0157364, IMG submission 111476) | Fungus gardens microbial communities from leaf cutter ant in Ribeirão Preto, State of São Paulo, Brazil - Atta sexdens ASBM2 | ecosystem: Host-associated > Fungi > Mycelium > Unclassified ... | reverse complement strand
GGTTTTTTCGGTGTTCTCGTTGAAACACGCGGGCGTACTCCTTGCTTCTGGGGACATTGATCCGAAGCTCGAGTACGGTCCGTGCGCCGTTTTTCTTTTCTACCATTACGAATCAATTGATTTAATGTAGGCATCGCTCTTTCCTTTGTCCTTCCTCCCTATTTTTGCCCTATCACTAGTGATTACTCCCGATCCGAAGCACCCCTTTTCCATTCATAGAGAGATCCAATCGTCAAAATCAATAAAAAGGCCATCATGGACCAAGATCCAAACAGATCAATCTTGTTGGGAGGTACTGCCCAGGGAAAAAAAAAGGTGACTTCCGGATCAGGGATAATAAATAAAATTGAAACAAGATAAAATCGTATATCGAAACGACTTCTGGCATCACCGGAAGGATCGAAACCACATTCGTAGGCCGACAATTTTTCGGGATAGGTCGAACTATTGGAAGAAAATGGAAAAGGAAGACCGAGTAGGATCAAAGAAACTAGCGGACTGATCACTAAATAGATACAAATAGGTGCAAATTCTGACATCACCACAGCCCACTTGCTTCTCTCGCTCCTTGCTCGCGGAGCGGCATACCAGAAAAAAAAAGAAAGAAATAGGAAGACATAGAAAGAAAAATTAACCAAACCCCCCAAAATAGTTGACATACTCAAGGGCTTGAAGAAAGTATTCGCTATCCATACCCTGGTTGACCAGGGAAAAGTATATTTGTTGGAGAACCCCCATATCTTCCACATCGTTGTGGATGTGTGCAGCGACCTGCTGTATGGTCAACCTTCCCGGTAATGGAAGGTTGGCCCCATTCCAATGAATAAAGAGGGCCTCCATTTTTTCACATATTTGCTCCTTGAGCGAGTCGAACGCCAAGTCTCCCAGGCGTTCCTCCATATTTTGTTCATTGAGCCCCCGAAAACGACCAGCTCGAAAAGCCACGAGAATGGCCAGGGGGAGGGATAGGTTCATCCCAAGAATAAAGTTGAAAATATGGTTTTCCATAATAACAGTGTCTTTTTTTCGTTCCGCTTTCAAAATTAAGAAGAAAGACTTCTTAACATTTCCGGTTGGGTTTGTCCAACCAAGAAAGACTTCTTAACATTTCTGGTTGGGTTTGTCCAACCAAGAAAGACTTCTTAACATTTCTGGTTGGGTTTGTCCAACCAAGAAAGATATGGGAAATTTTGGGCGTCAGATTCTTTTTCTTCTCTTACGATATTTCTAGTTACTTTTCAAACATCCAATTGATAGAGGCATACTTGTGTATGTTATCCCATAAAACTTATTTAAGCATAGTGAAATAAAGTTCTCGTGGGTGGCGTGGCCTTCCCATTATTATAAGGAAGCATCCTCTCTTTCTGTTGCCGGTCAGCCTCAAAATGTAATGGCTAGCTCAGATAAGAGCACTTCAAGCTATTCAAATAGATCCAGTCCAGAGAAGTGGTGTCTTACTGGATCGGCACTTCAAGTTCTGTCCCCCGACACAGCTTGCTTGCTTGGAAGCCATGGCAAACTTTTATCCTGATTGTACCGGTTCCCGGCAAGCATAAAAAAAAAAGGTCTATCCTCCGATTCTTAAAATTTCTGTGCTTAACTTAATCTCCGCCCTAGTTTTTTCCCTTGCGAAATTCATAGTTGTTTCCAAAAAGAAACGACTTTAGGTAGACTTCCATTGTGTGCGCGGTTTCTCTCGTTATTTAAGCAGTTATGCTTGTGTGAAAGCTGACCCGGATACTGTTTTAGGGGTATGCCCTTTTGACCTTATCCCCTTAAGGGTTGGGTTCTAGTGGCGGTTTTTTGGGTTGTCCGGACCCATATCTGGTAAAAGTAGTGGCCTGGTTGGCCCCACACCCCTTATCATGTGTGTCTGTGGGGGCTGTTTGTGTTAGCGTTTTGGCGCTTGCCTTATGGTTCTCAGTCCTCTTTCTCTTTCGCCGAGATGCCTTTAAAAAAAAAATTATTCCCTATATTCCTAGAACCGGAGGAGAGAGCGCTAATAACCTGTTCAATTGATCTCAAAGAGCCAACCGCGAATACGAGTACTTCAAGCACCGGAAACGGATATAAGACCACCACCGGTTATGAACCCAAGAGCTGATAGTGGAACAAAACCTATTCTTTCGGTAATACCAACCGCGATAACACCAAGAACAGCGCTTACTGATATAACACCAACACTTGATACTGCAAGAGCTTCTACGCATGACGTTACCTCTCAATCATCGTACATTAAGTCAGTGAAGTTCCTAGCCCTGTAGTTAGAAAGGATAGCTATTCAATCACAGTCAGTTTGCTGCACCGGTGCTTGCTCGCTACAGCTCTATCATGCTGTAAACACCCTCTGTCTATACACCAAACTCAACGAAATAGTTGCCATCAATTATTCATCCAATGGTATTCACCACCCACGTGCCCTTTACGCCCAGTCATTCCGAAGAACACTTGCCCCCCTCCCATCCAAGCAAGCGAGTAAAAAAAAAAAAGGCTTGCTTCTACTATTACTCCTTCTCCTTTAGGATAGGATCGTCGTTGGTCCTTGTACACTCGTACAATCGATTTACCTTTTGTTGTTCTCTTACGTCATTGAGTTATTATTCCATTCTTACTAATTAAAATACTAAGAAGAAGATGTCTAAGGTAACTGCTTTTATCTCGGCCCATTGACGGTTACCTTCCCGAATTTCCTTTCTCTGATCGGCTAATTGGCGGTTATAGGTCCTAATTCATAAGGAACTTTTCTCCTGGGTAACTAAAAAAATAGATCCTAACCCAGCTTGATTGCACGGGATCTAAAAACTTTTGGGAGTAAGGATTGCTTATCAGTACGGGTTGTCTACGAATAGGCATAGGCCAGCTATTTTTAATATATAGGTCGATACGATTTGACCGGAATATATGCTGACCATAAGTCGGCATGGTTTTTTTTGTTGTGGATTGGAATATTTGAGACGGGTGAAATGAAATGCCCAACGGCTCGGCCTGCATGGAGGGACGTTCTCGGGGAATCTACTTCCTTGGCTTGATAGGAAACCTCAGTTGAACATTAGACCTTTCCGGCTAAAAGAAATGAGGAAAACAACGACCTGCTACGAATTCTAGGAAGAAAGACCCGGGAATTTACTCCTACAACCTTAGTCATCAAGGAAGGAATTTTATTTTTTATCTTTTCCAGGGGGCTGCGCGTAACTATTTAGTGGTCTCGGTTGAAACCCTCTCTTTACTGAAGTCATTTCAAAATTCTTCGCCTGCATTGCTGGGCTACTCATAAACATCTGGTTCCACATCAAGAAAGATTCTCTTGACATGGCTATCTTCTAACTGGAGAATTGCAACCTTCACTTCGTAGCCCCGGAGCTCGTCTTCCCACTTTCTGGTTTAGTTTCAAGCTCCAGCTTAGGTATCTTATCTTATATAGTGAAAGCTGCGTGATTAATCTCATTGCCGGGCAAAAGCCCTTCTTTCTGATACGGATTGGGGTGCCTTGCCTGAAGCGTCTCATTCAGATATAGATATTACAGATCCGCATACGAAAGATTGGAATGACCGGATAATTGCCCAAATCACTACTAAATGGGTGTCAAACAGGAATGAAATGGGATGACTGATTGATGGATACGTGGTAATTTTTTACTCCTGAACGACTTGGTACTCCCTCTTTCTCTATGGATCGAGCATATGAGGTGCCACTCTACCGTACCAATGCAGGTTATGAAATAATAGATCTTCCCCCCGGTGTCTTGCCAGAAGCTCGTTTTCTAACCAAAAAATGAAATATTTTAAGACCCCATCTCCGGACTATACTCGCGATAGAAGCCGTCTTTATCTAGTAGGAAATCAAACACATCGGGAAGGCTCGCGTCTTTCTATTCTTGTTATGGGAGACTGTCCCTATCTCGACTCGACTCCGTTCACAAGACAATAAAGTATGGAACGCTTGGTCATCTCTTATTTTAGTTGCAAATGGCACAATTAAAGAAGCAGTTTGTTGAAACAGACATTTAGAAAGCCGAGTGAGAGACCCCTTATACAGGGGGGAAAAGAGCAATTGGAAGGTGCTTGTTCATTTGGCTAGGTGCTTCCGGTACCTTATTGGTAGGTCCTCGAGTTACCTATTCGCTTAGTGCACTCGGAACAGAGCTTCAAGTAAGATGTTTGTGGAACATCTCTATAGCTTGCCCTACCCACCCCCTTGGTTCCTTAGAAAGAAAGCTTCAAACAGCACCATTGGCCGAAGCCTATATCCGTTGTTTGGGATTTCCCCTATGAGTCTGCCTTCATTGCATACGAAATCGAAATAACACTAAAAAAAGGTAGCCATCTGCTGGCCAACGCCCGTGCGCGGTATATCATCAAAGGAACTTTCTCAATAGAATTAGTAGTCACAGGCGGAATGCCAAGATGCGAGACTTCTCATTCAGAGAGAATAGAATCCCAGCTATGAAACTTATCATCGAGATGTTGGTTCCACATATCATACTTTTAACACTTTGTAATGCTAGAAGTACCCCATGTGATCATTAGTGAGATGCTTTCTTCTCCTTCTTTATAAGCTTATTCGTCCATTTGGTTTGGCACGGTAAAATGGATGCGGTATGGAGCTTGAACGAAGAAAAAAAAAGAAAGAAATAGGAAGACTACCAACTAATAGTCTTAAAAATTTTCCCTATTTTGGCTTATATAGGTTATATATCCCAGCGAATTGCCGTGGGTTGTTTCTTATTGCTTCAATCCATTCGCGCAGTTCAGCTATCTCCATGTTAGGGGAAATTTAGAGATCAAAGCCCAAAATAACGAGAGCTGCTTCGTCAAAAACCTGAGTTGAATTGGTTCTTCTCCACCGCGGCAGCCCCATTTCGCAATGGCGCTTAAATTGAAATGGGAATGGAGTTCTCTGAGAAGAGCTCCTCGCTCCCCCTCTTGGTGAAGAAGTGAAACGTAAGGAATTAGCGGGGGAGCCGGCTGGTCCACTGTAGTGGAATCTTGTGGGCTAGCAGAGGGGCCCCCGCGGTTTGCATTAGAAGGGCCGGCAGCATTTGTCGGCTGGTTGACGCTCGCTTCCGAGCCGCCGGACCCTCCAGATGACATTTGGTTACCAATCCATGCATCGGGCTCAGCACCCCACAAAAAAATGCCCACAAGGAGACCTACGGCACCCCACCCTAGTCTACAAAATATGAAGTGGAGCCCTTTGCTTGCCGAGTAGCATGGAGGTTACTTTTCTAAGGAAGAGATCGAAATCAATGCCAATCAAGAGAAATGCCAAATAGAATAAAAGAAGGAAAAAGAAAAAGATCGAAATTCTGACCAAATAATTAGACATTCGAAGATTCTTGTTACTCATATTAGCACCATCATACATCTGGCTTACTACACTGATATCAGTTCTCATGGGTCTTAGTACATTCGTTTCCCTATTCTTTCGGCCGGGAAACTGGCCTTTTGTTTTTCTGGCGACGAAGGTCATGATGCGTTTACTTCTTTTGGTTAGGTACAAGAAAGACATAATTTACGGCCCCGTGAGAGATCCGATCTCAGTTGTTTTCAACTTAATCTCCTTCTCAATCGGTAGGGCTCTTGGAGGAAATTGGATCCAGGTTGGGAAACCAACCCAACGGATCGTAACCTTAGGGCGACCCCCGTTAGTCAAACCCTCCACAGGCAAGCAAGCTTCGACTTGCATGTGTTAAGCATATAGCTGAAGTAGCTTTTTTGGAGCTTCTTAGCGCTTAGGCTACGAAGGATCACTCCTAAAAGCAACCTTTCTCTTACTTATATATGATACCACCAACGCTACCTTGGCAAAGAGCTTGCTCGAAAACAGGTTTGCTTAGTCACTTGCTTTCAAAGGAACTCCCTGGAACTTTATTAAATTGAACTGGCCCGAGAAGTTCTCATTTGAAATTGTAATTCCTGCTTACCTACTTGCTTTCTTGCTCACTGGATCTGTAACAGGTTTTCAAAAACTAACTGGATGGCAGGGAAACTAGAACTTAAAGACGGGAAGGCAGAAATAGGGGGAGTCACTTAGGTGGAGTATTCACACGCCATATGGACTACCAGGGTAAAAATACCAAATACTCAGGACAATGGAAATGCCAATCGGGCACTGTGCCCCTTACTAAATGCAGAAAGAGATAATATATTAACTACTCGGTACTTAAACTCGTGCTCTTACTTAGTACTTATTGACTATATTGACTATTACTATACCAGGGGAAACAGGGAATACCTACTTTCGGAGACAGGCTCTCCAGGGCCAGGTAGAAGCAAGAAAACTGCCCGGAGGGGAACTAAAACCCCCAGGACAGCAATAAATTCTGCAGGTGGTAAGCAAAGACCTAAATATTACATCTAGCCCTATTACTAGCCATTACCATGGAAAGAATTCTCACTATTAGTGGGCGGCATGCAAGAGAACTGCCTGAAACGGAACTCAAACTGGAACTGGATCTTTAGATGGCTGGTCAAGATAGATAGCATATGCTTATGGTTTGCCCGCCCTAGCCGCCTACTTTCTTGCCTCAGTTCTATCCTCTGCTGACTTTAAGAGGGACAGAGGGACTGGTGTATAAACACCAAGCACTTTGACTTTATTTACTTTTAAATTCTAATAAGATAGAGCCTGGGACGACAAGGGGAACTGGAATAGAACCCGCATGGAGAAGAACTTCCAATGGTTGAAAGTCAGAATAGAAATATGCTCTGCTTAACTGTATTTATCTTCACTGGAAATAGGATACGCTTAGTCCAACCTCACAGGTAACAAGAGATATCCTTGCAGTATCCAGAGCTCGCTTCTTCCTTTTCTGCGGGCTTTACAAAGATGCCTACTCGCCTAAAATCCCTCTCGTTTGAATGTGAATGTCCATCTGCATCCCGCTCTCTCTCCCTTTCGGTTAAAAAATCCCTATCACGCCGCTTGCTGTCTATCCTGCTGTTTTATTGTCTATCCCTTGACCTTTACCTTAGCACTAAGCAAGACTATGAAATAGGTTTTTTTATTTTTTCCTTGGCATGGGAAAAGATGGATTGAATGCTCTGTGAATGTGTGGCTAAACCTTGAATAAGAAGGTATTTAAGGAACAAGTCCTCCTTAATCGCTGTCAGATCAAAGTGCGAGATCGTTATCTACGAAATTTATTTTGTTCTAAAGCCAGCTAGTTCAGTTGGTGACATTGGTTCCCCGTCCTTACTCTCCTATCTCTCTCACCCTGATTGGGCTTCTTTTATTCAAAACTCACACGGGACTCAAGGCCCCAAGCAGCCCTTACCTAGCACACTCAGCTGGGAAATAATGTAACTCCAGTAGTGAACTCATTCACTCCTAAGAGTTCTCTTTTTTAGTTAACAAATCGGACTTGGATGTAAAAGTCCTCCTGGTATCTGGCTTTACTCGCTGGTCTTCCAGACACTTTTTTATCTTCGTGGGTCCCGCTCCTACTTCCCCTGGGATTCCTTCTAAATTTGAAAGAAAGGAAAGAGTTGCTCGGAAACGTAAATCCAACTCCACTAGTTAGGGCTAATCCATTATTGACTCGCGATCTCCTCTCTTCTCTTCTTCTCAAGATATCGCTCTATTACTCTCTACTCGCTAGAAGTCTTTCGCTCGTTCCATGTTTTTCCTCTGTTCTTGAATAGGTTCTATCTTCATCCCTACCTGATTAAAAGGGACTACAGGCTACCAAGAAGACTGACGAGTCAAAATTACTAATCTACAGCTTCCAGTTTGATTAAAGAAGAAAAAAAAGAAAGAAGAATCCTAATCCCTGTTCCTTTCCAGAACAAGAAGATTGCCGCTTTTACGACTGAGTTAGTAATGAGTAAAAGACTCTCAAGAGTATTCACCAACCAATATAACTACCTTCATAATATCCCACCATCTGGGCAAAGATGAAAAGGGGGATTGGTATAATAAGATTCATCCCGAGACAGTCCCGCCAGCACACTATCCCTTTTTTGGGGAGGATGAAATTGTAAGAATGCTGCTTACCAAGCCCAGTCTCTGCGACATCAAGAACATTACATGAAGGATGAGAATACCTCTCGGAACGGAATATGATAGAGAATAGGGGATTCAATACGTCTTAAGATGTTGGCCGCTTTTTCTTTATGAATCCACATCAGGGGATCTCTCTTTTGTAGACAAAGAAATGTTGAATCTTTCTGTGGATTCATAATAATGAATATCAATTACATAACATGCAAACACCTTTATAATTATTATTATGTATAATATAAAGAATAGAAAAGATAGGCGAAGCAGCCAATATTGATCCTTATCCTTTCCTTACGGGGATGTTTAGCTAATGATGGTTTTTTTCTTACTAGGGGACCAACGAGAGTTCCCGCATTGAATAATATACATGCTATGGGTCTAACAATAACCAAGTAAGGAGTCGCGAAGAGCACTCTTGGTTTTGTTGTTAAAAAAAGATCTTCCACGCGGAGGGACTTGCCTTCTTCCTTCCATTCAGATGAACAGCTATTGGATGGACGGCCTTGCTTTCGAAAAAGAGAATTTGTTCCCTCTTCTTTACACTGAAGCGACGATCTATCCGCTCTGTATCGGAAAAGGATGGCTGAAAGTCAAGCTTGCTGCAGGCAAGCAAGGCAAAGCAAAGAAAGAGCTGTTTAACGCGCTCCTAAAAAAGCTAGCGCATAAGGCGATGCGATTGGTCAGTTAATACCTCTTGACTGAGTTTAAGACGATTCAAATTGGCTTCGTCTTCTCAGGATCTAATAACAGCAATAACCACTAGAAGGCAAGGAAACCCGATAACCAACTAGCCCGAGACTGAAGACTACACTAGAAGACCACGGGTAAGACTCACAGCTGAGACTGCCTCTCCAATTGCTGGTGATTCAGTTGGGAAGCTGCCTTTGAGCTCATCTTGATCAGTTGGCTGGTCAAGATAAATTTTAGGTTCCACAGTCGCCTTCTCAACCGGAACTTCCAATTTGACAATTTCCTGCTTATTCTCGTATGGAATCTCACATGCAATGCTGCCGTCCTTTCTATTAGATTTTTGGCTTTCACTTGAGGAAAGTCCTTCTCTTTGATATTTCCTCTGTCTCAGGAACAGTTGCTTTATTTGTTTTCTTTTCAAGAACAGCTTGAGCTGCTTTATTAGATGCGTACTCGTCTCGGTCTACTTGCCTCTTGGCGTGCTCCTACCTTTCCTTTCCCTATCGAGGAGTGTCTAGCTTAGTTCTGTTCTAATCACTTCGATTCCCGTACACGAGTACCTTTCCTTTCTTCAAATAGAAAGATTCCCTTTCCTAATATGGCCTAATATGGATAGTACTTCTGTAAGCGAATCCCTTCTTTCTTTGGCTTGCTTCTTAAGCCAATAAGTCCTGTGCCTGGTAGGTGCAATCAGTCTGTCCCCTACCTGTTCATTCAAGCCTTTCAATATCTCGTCTGGCCCTGTCTTCTGTCGTACTCTCCTCTATCGAGAATTGGTCTCTCGCAACTGTCCTGTGGAAAACAGATGCCGCTCTTCTGGTAGCCGTTGTTTGCTTCATCGGTTTCAGTATCCTTTGCTTGGTAAATTTCTTCTCGCTCTACTGACCTTGACTACTTGACTAACTAATAAGGCTAGCAATCGCTCGTTTTTCTTATTATCATGGGATTGGATGTTAATAATGAAAGACAGAACATTTATTAGAAGGCAATCCATCCCCGGGGAATTCCTATCGATTTCCGATGGATAACAATCCCTCCATCTTTCTCGCTTTCGCTCTTTCTCCCAATCAATCGCGAGGGGCATCAGAACGCAAGTGCCGGAATCGAACAAAACGTCCGAGGACGAAAGAAAAAATGCTCAGCGGGGAACTCCTTTCATGTCGGCGTATTCGTGCCGCTTAGACGTTGGCCATGAAATCCATCACTATATCGAGCAGATCACGGGCATTCACATCTCGGTCAAACGGAACTATGCGCAATTCTCTCGTGAATCGCCTTCAGCAAGGTATGGCATTCAAGGTCTGAACCCGGGGAGAAATCTTTCTTCATAGATACAAGACATTCGTTGCTGATCTAAAAAAGATCTTATCCCGTGGGCGTTAGCGGACGTTTTTCATTCTTCACCCGGTCCTTAGTAGTGTTTCAAAAGTAAACCTAACCGGTTACCTTTTGAAACGCGCGGCCTATAGGTTAGGTTCGCCTTTATATTATAATAGAAGAAAAGTCTATAATTAGATAAGATAGAAGTATATATAATTAGCCAGATCGTCTGAAGCATGAACAGAATCACCTTTGTTCCGAAGGCCTAGCGAGTTAAGCGAGTTCCTTTTTTTTTTTTGCAAAGGCGGTCCTTTTCTTTCCCCGGACCGATGACTCGCTTGTTCAGTACTGCTAACTATTATAGGAGGATGCCGTCCCCTCGGGACTACTAGTAGCTTCGGTTGTTGAATCTCGTGCAAGTTAGGTTGTGGTTGTATTGGCTGCAAGCGGAACGTAGGCGCTTTAGGTGTGTGTTGACCATGCACTCTCGC
>Ga0157364_1008728_pt1 | contig 10503 bp, 3 predicted proteins | sample AttsexASBM2_FD_111476 | JGI IMG/M metagenome (GOLD analysis project Ga0157364, IMG submission 111476) | Fungus gardens microbial communities from leaf cutter ant in Ribeirão Preto, State of São Paulo, Brazil - Atta sexdens ASBM2 | ecosystem: Host-associated > Fungi > Mycelium > Unclassified ... | reverse complement strand
TGTGTGTGTGTGTGTGTGTGTGTGTGTGTGTGTGTGTGTGTGTGTGTGTGTGTGTGTGTGTGTGCGTGCGCGCGTGCGTGCGTGTGAATGAAATACAACTTTTTTAATCTTATATTCTTTTGAGCTAAAAATACATAAATAAAAATTATCATTCAGATATTGAGAAACAAAATCCTTGTGACATAAGTATAATTTTCAAATTTTTTCTTGTTCTCATTATTGTACAAAGGATACAATAGCGTTATGTGACACTACAATCGATTTTTAAACTTATAATTACACATATTTGTAACGCATCTTTAACTAATGACAAAGCAAAGAATATTCATATCGCTTAATTGCACTCATTTGAAAATGAGAGCTAGTAAGATAAATGTTTACCGTAAAAAGACGGATGCTCCGTAACAGATTAATGTTTTTATGTCAGCGTTTTCTTTGAGGCTTGCAATTCGCAGTTCATCGGTACGTTCGCTTCGTGCTTCTCGTGGAAGATGACCTATCTCGTTGACCTGGAAACGCCGAATGCATTTCTTTTTTCGTACGTATTTAAAGCATCGCAAAGTGCGATGAGTGCTTTTTGAGGCGCCGAGATTATTCATTTATCGAGTGCGACGTGTCATGATCTTTTTCGAGAACGCCACTTCGTGGCGAAACATCGTAGCGTAAAATACTCCTGCACTTCAACTCCGTGCACTTGTGCCTTTAGTTTAATAAATCACGTGATAACAGTCTTTGTAAAAATAAAGCAAAAGAAGCAATCGCAAAAAAATACTGCGTTAAGCGCTTTATCGTTTCCTACTGTTCTTCGATATCATTAATAATTGTGGCAGTCATCGCTGCAGTGTTTCGGCGTTCAAGCACAGTTCTTTTTTTATCTGCTGTTCTCGTTCTACTGATCCATTGGACTTCATGGCTTGCAAATTAATACTCCGGTCCATGGTATTGAATTATTCTGTAATTTATGCTGGACATGGCGTGTGTAATCAGCAGTTCGTGCATGTGGCGTTCATTTGTAGAATCGCTGCGCTTGTTTTATCTTATTATCGGCTGTTATCGAAATATGTAATTTTTCAAACTGACGCACATAACGTCATTATTCAAAAAACATACATAATAATATTTTATGCACGTCGTCTTATTGGAGAAAAAGTTCTACCTATTCAGCCGATAACGTGGCAATGTGACAAATTGTATCGATAAAATATTGACTGCGTTTTAAATATAAATCCATAACTCTCTCCATATTTTGGAATTACACCCATATATTTATGTGCGCTAGAAAGAGATTGCCAGGAAAATATGGATTAAATATATGTTAATATAAACAAACAGTTTTAATTTGAAGATTAATGCACGTATAATTAAATATTCTTTAATTAAAAACCATATATTTGCGTACATTTATTATTTTATAGGGAAAATATTCAAATTTCCATAAATACGATGGATATCTTTATATCTCTCTCCGTTATTACTTTCTAACATACAATAATAATATAATTATCTCGTAAAAAAATGCATTTCAACAAATATATAACAAGTTCCTTCTTTGAATTATCCCGAATTTTATTACGTATTATATACTCGCGCGAATGTAATATGGGTGAGGTCGCGCTAGATCGGACAAACTTTTTCCCAAAAACTTTCTGGAGGATTTAATTTCTGACGCGTATAACAATCTGTGATATTTAACGCGATGTCAAAGGTATATTCGATGCGAATGGCCGTCAATAGCAACGCGGAAAACTTTGTTATTACGCAGACAACACTAATTTAAAATCGCTGTTAGCTGCGAATCCGCGCCTTCATATAATGAGTAACGATGGAACAATAATCAGCGGTGAGATAATTGGAGAACTACTGCTCGATGTGTAAATGGATGAAAGTTGATTGTTTTGTGGTGGTATCTGGAGCAAAAAAATAATTAATTTGAAAACATTTCTGTGTTATTTTATAAGGAGGCAAAGTGCAAAACAGCATGCGCAAAGCTAATGAGTAACCTTGTATATTTTTTTTGTTTATCAATTTTAAGTGTTGTATCGTTAAGTTCTTAAATATCTAATTAAGATAAAAACGGAGGATAAGAGTTTTTTTAACTTTGATAAAAAATGTTACAAATGCTTTTTTATATATAATTTTTGTTTTCTACTTTTATAAAAAAAATCTGATTTTGATATATAGGATAATGTTGCTCTTCGGAAAAAGAGAATAATTGGATCTATAGACGATAAACAAACAGAAATGATTACAATTTTGAAGAGAACGAATATTTGCATAATATGATAGAAGACTGAAAAGGCGATTGTAACATCCGTTTCATATGTTATGAAGCGTACGTGATATCCTCGGTATTCACAGAAGCGATTCAATGGCTTGAGGTGAATCGCTCCTCTCGTTCAAAGATCACTTCATTGTCACGTTTCTTTTGCGTGGAAATACTTTGACAAGGAGTCGCTTAACGACGATTGGCAGGGTCGCTTTGTGAGTTCTTAAGTTTAAATCTGACAGGTCAAGAGGGCTAATGACTCTTAACAGAAATAATATCTATAACATTCATGTGCGATATCACTCCGTGAATTTATCATCATAATGTATTAAATTGAACATAACGTATTCCGACATGATAGAGAACATTTACGCATATTTACATTTATTATATTTGATCTGCTCTTAAATAATTATTTTTTATTATGTCCCGTTTTATCAACTTATTTATTTACCAATGTTTTGCGTACGAAAGTAAATGTTCAGAAGTGATGCTCCAGAAAATATCGCTGTTTTTTTTCAGTAATCAACTGATTATAAAAAAATGTGTACACAATGTTTTAAGAAGGAACTTGTAGTTTTTGTAAGAATAAGTTCTATTTCATAAATAAATATACGACAGTTTTTTTTTTTATTGAAATGTGTGTGTTAATGTAAATTTTTTTAGTCTTCTACATTATCATCTACATTAGCCAGGGTGGGATCTCGCTTTGCGTGGAAAGTTATACGTTCTTAGGCAGGAGGAAATGGAGTGGACTTCGTTTCGTGTGGAAAGTCGCCCTTAAGCAGGTGAAGGGGAAGGTATAGAATAGTTTTTAATATTGTATGTAGCAGAAATAAGATGTTATTAAAACAGTTTTTTTGTTAGTAATTTTTTAATGAATAATGAGCGCCAGCTAAAACTTTCTGAAAGTAACTTAGGATCATGACCTTTACAACATATACAAGGTATACAACATATATCAAGGCGATTTAGGTGGCTTCCTCTATATTGCATAATTACCAATAAATAATAAAAAGTAAAAAAAAATAAAGTAACTGAATAGTAAAATTATAATAAGTTATAATAAATATTGATATTATCGGTATCAGAATATATATACTTACATATATATATATATATATGTGTACTTTTAAATTTTATTTTATTTTTTCCATGGGGTTGTATGTAATAAAACATGATATAAAATATTGTTTTATATTTTGTAATTTTACAAAATAAAAATAAATTATTATTTATAAAATAGAGAAAAATAAAAATTGTAAATGCTTAGATTGTTACTTTTTAATTTTATTTTTTTTCCTTTTTCAAATAATTTTGTAATGCATACATATATATATATATATATAATTTGAGATTTATATTTAGAATCCTACTCTTTTCATTTTAAAATTAATTAATTATTAGATATATATAAATTAATATAAAAAAGCAATATTCGAAGAATTTTCGACGTTTTATTGTATTACATATAAATAAATAAGAAATATTTGTGGTCACATAATATATTGGATATATTTTTGTTTTATGTTAAATTTTTATAACCAATTTCAGCTAATCTTTTCTGATCTATTCATTTATATAAAATAAGTTGATATTATATTCTGAAAGAAATGATGTTGAGCCAATAAATATTTATCTATTATTAAGTTGTAGAAAATTTTAATATAGATTACACAAAAACAAATCAGAATTAATTAATTATATTTGAGTTATTTTGAAACATTTAAATATATAATTTTTACTTAATTTCTATCACATTCTAGTAATATTCTCTAATTTCTTATGCATTCAGATTAAAAGTTATTATTTCGGCAGTAAATTGATAATATAATAAATGGATACGTTTATTATTAATGTTTCACGGATTATACAATAAATAAATAAGATGTAAAAAAAATCTTCTTATATCAGTAAAAATAATGAAAAGTCTTTGCAGATTTTACTGCTTTTACTGAATCGAATCTTAATTTAAACCTAAATTAAAAGTGTAATTTAACTAGAAAAATTCGAGGTCATACTTATTCAAGATTTTTTTAAATTGCAACAATATCTGGTTAGACTGGAGTACATTATGTAAAATGATAGAACTTCATCTTCTTCTGGTGAATAACGCCACGATGGAGTTAAATATCGTGTATTAAGAAATAAGCAAAAACCGGCATTGAAAAGTAAGAAGATTTAAGAAAGAAGATTTAAATAGATTCAAGAAGAATCTTTCCATGCAAATATCAAGATAAAAGAGAAAGGATTAAATGAATCATTTTATTTGATAATGCAGACTAGATTTAGACAACATTGGTAAGCTCAATTTACTTGTTATTTTATTATGTATATAAAATTCTAAGTAAAAACAAAAATAAACATCAATTGAGTATTGAAAATCGATATTACAGATATAACAGAGGATAATATAATAATTAAATATAGTACTCTCTGAATTTATAATATTATTTACTATAAATTATTTATTTTGTAGGATATCTATATTTTCCATTTTATTTAATTTCATATAGCAGTAATCAAGAATTTTCGTAACGTATTGTCTTTGCGATATCAAATTGGTCATAATTTAATTTCTTGACTTAATAATCATTTGACTCGCATACCATCGTGTTTTTAAATACAAATCTGCACATGAATGCGAAACTGAGTACATAGTATAGACGAAAATATCACCAGTACTTTTACAAGCTGCAATTTATTCATCTTTACGATCTGCTAGAATTGGAGCAGTGGTTGCGTTACGCACCCATCGGTATCCTCAGCATTTGTGCATTTCGCGGCTTGAGTTCGGTAAATATTCACTCGTGTTCGCGTACGGCGGTGACGGCTGTCGACGCGATTTATCGACGAGTGCTTGGATACCCGATTCGAGGAGAGATGACGGACGGTTGAGAGATGCCACTGTAACGCCGTATTCCCAACATAAGGATGCTCTTCGAAGGAGGAGCGGTGCGACACGTCGCATCGGTGTCTCCTCTAGTCGTGTTACGCGACAGGAAAATCTACCGAGCTTTTCGTTCTCAGGAAAACGCTTATCGTACCGGATGCATATGAGCGAGAGAAGCAGTATCTCTTTCCTTCTCTCTCTCTCTCTCTCTCTCTCTCTCTCTCATCCAAAAATAAATTTTATGAAAATATAAATATCTGAAATATAAAAATCGATTACGAATACCGGCCCTAGAATGTATATTAAACGATTTTATTCTCTCCTTTCTCTCTTTCTCTCTCTCTTCTCGTTCTAAACGCCAGTTATAGCAATCGTTCCTCAGGACTCAATTCTTGGGTCTTTGCTGTTCATCCAAAAAAATATTCTGCTCTTTAATAGTATCCTTTTGATTCTAACGAATTTTCCTTTATATGGGTTATATCTACTTAAGAGGATACTCTAAAATGTATAGGAATATCATTTAACTGAGAGATGCTGGATAAGCTGAATTTAAGATTTCAATCCTCTTAATGCTAAAAGAATTTTCTAGAGGTACTTCCATTTAACGTTCGCAACGCTCGCGTATCGTCTCATCCTTGTTTAATATTTGATGACAAGAAAGATAAAATGATACTCGCGTGTATTGCGAACGAAGTAGAACGTCCTAGCTGTTTTCATATACATTAAAAATGTTTTCATATACATATATATATATATAATATATATGATTAATCCAATTTTATTGTTAAAATATTAGTACCATATTTTCCCAAATTTACATTATTTTAAGCAAAAGCCAGCTCTTTTAGAAATCTATAGAGTACTCTGAAAGAAATTCAGTTTCCAGGAGACTCACTAACGCGATTTGAATACTCTTTTTACTCTTATTATAGGGTGTTTTCGTTTTATTATCAAATCATAGCCATTTCGAAGTAGAATAGCGTACTTACTTTTTATTTAGAGGAATTTATTCTTAATCGTAGCTCATGTGTCTTTATTTATATAAATGAATGCGTATTATAGATACAGGTGTATGATTTTTGTAAGACTTTACTTTACTTGCTTAGAGGAAATATCCTTCGAGAGGAATTCCTCACTTATGAACAGAATATTTTCCTTTGAGTTTATTGTTTTTATTAATAACGATCTCCTGTAAGTATCACAATTATATTCTTTATATTCAATAACGATAACTTACAAACTTATCTATTTCTCTCTTACGTTCTTGAATGAAATGGCTCTGAATAAAGTGTGGAGGAACATTGCAGCTCGAGTTCTAGGCTTTCCACAACTTTTTGAGACTTAATCCCAGCAAAACACAAATCATATTCACGGGTATTGCCAAGAATCTCAACAGTATTGTTGCTGCTCATAACATTGCTCAAATTAAATGGTTCACATATATTGAGCTTACTGCCTAAGTTACTATCCTACTTAGCGTTCATTTTATGAACATTCTAAATTAGTCCGAACAGGGTTGGTGTAAACAGATCAGAGTTGTCTCAAATCGTATTAACGATATCCTTTGGCGATTTAAATATTATATAAACAGCCTAAGTGCTTCTCTGCGTATTCGGCTTATATCTTTAATCTTTCGTATTTTTTATTATTGCTGTGCGTGTTCATCACTTTTAAAGATCAGCAGAGGGTCAGACTGTTAAATACCTGCGATTTATGAATGCTTGCGTGTAAATTTAATTTACAATTTACATAGAGATGAACATATCTTGCATTTTTAAGCACATTTGATTGGACATCCTCGCGAATGTCAGAAGATCTTATCTCAATTGCTATTTTTTGTTTTCCATTATTCGTTTCCTTCTTCCTAATACATTGTCTCTAATCTCCATCTGCATATTAGTCTCCGTGATTATACGCGCATTTTCCTCCTGCCGAACGTCTATATATAAAAAAGATTGGTAGCAAATTAGATGGTAAAATATGACATAACATTTTTAATTGGTTGCAGTCAATTTTTGGTTTGCGTTAGTCTATTGGAATCCTATACTGACAGTGCAGATAGGCTAACGTAAAATTGGCTGCTGCAGCCAATTAAAAATACTATGTCATATTTTACCACTTAATTTGCTGCAGCAGCCAATCTTTTTTTTCAGTGTTCTTTTCTACACGTTCACAATGTGGAATTCTCATCGTTATCAGAGAATCAAAATAGTTATATTCGTTTAAACACAAGCTCTTTAAATCTCCGCGGCGGCAGTAAACGTCGCACTAGGTTCTATCATTTTTTTCTCTGCATTTTGTCTTTTCTTTTTAGACAAAATTATTACTTTAATTTTCTTTGTATTTTCCTTCTTTTTATTAGTTTTTAAATTTTTATCTTGTAAATATTATTTTCTCTAACTATAACTATATTTTCTGTTCATTTTTTTTACTTGTACTCATTTTATATCTTTAAAAGGTCTGCCTTTTAAGGATATCAATAAGTTTTCATCTATCTATTTATTTATTTATCTATCTCTCTCTTCTCTCTCTCTCTCTCTCTCTCTCTCTCTCTCTCTCTCTCGCTCATTCTGTCAATCTCTTGCTTGTGACCGCATCTCTTAGGTAGTAGGTTCCTATCATCCAATGTTTCGGACGATCGATCTTTGAATCTCGCTTACACGCTTGTCGGCTTAATCGATCTTCCATCGATAAGAGACTACGTTTGCGCTGTCTCGCATGCTCGTCGCCGTTTATCCACTTCGACATTAGGACGTACTACACCCTCGCGTAGCGCCGCCACAATTGTTTACGGTGTCGACATGTCCGCTCGTATTTTATCGACATTCGACGTGAACTGATTTCACTCCAGAGCGTAATTCGGAGTTACCATAAATTAACGTATCTTTACAATAGCGTTATTATTAACGCAAATATTTCAAAGACTTAAATTAATCAATAAACGCTTATTATAATATAACGGCGCATTGGTGTTAACCGTCTTTATGCCCCGTAATAGCATTAACGCTAAAGGCAATATGACCGAAGTTTGTAGATGTTACATTGTTGTTTACGGATATCGTGATATATGACGGTACTGCAATTTGTTATTCAGGCCGCTACATTATTCCGGTATGTATGTGCGAGCGCGCGTGTACGCGCGTGCACGTATTTCGGACGCTCTTAAGGGACTCGGTCCTGGAGGACGATAAATTCTGTTGCTCTCACATTTTCCGTGACTCCTCGTACGTGCGAGGATAAGGATAAAGCGAACGATGAAAGCTCGCGGCATACTGAGAATCCTCGCTCTTATTTATTTTCTTTTCTACTGGCTTGCCATTCGTCATGCTGCCGCATCGTGCACCGGAACGAATGAAAAACGCCGAATAACCGCGAGTCTCGTGGAAATTATGAAAGAATGAGAGACATCTTTGTTCCTGATTTGTTGCCGCGCCTAGTTGTCGATCAAGGGAGAGAATACAGTTGGAAAATTTGTGTTAAGTTTAATATACTTTACGTGTCTCAAACGACTCACTCAAAATGTTCTATTTAACACAATACGTCTATATTATGAAATAACACAAATATTATGTAAAAGAATAAATGCAAAAAAGATATTATTGACATAGTTTATAAAAAAATTCTGAAAGTATATTTTTTCAGTAAAATTGACATTTGTGATATGTTAAATTATCCCATTTTATTCATTCATCTTAGAATTTAAGATTGAAAACACATTATTTTTATATTATTTATTCACTTAGTCATAAATTCATCATCATTTTTTTGATATTAAGAAATATTAAATATCAATTTAACACAAAATCTTATTATATTAAATTAATAAATCTGTTAAAAAATTCAACACAAATCGTTAACGTGAGTGGATCGTTTCTAATACATATACACAATATTTTTTTATGTGTAGCTGTGTAGCCAGTATTCATAATTTATTTTTGCTTTAATACTCTGTTTCAAGTAATATCTTCAAGTAATATCAAGATGCTAATACGGCTAATTGTTTTATGTCGTCTTAAAAATATCATAAATCATATCACAGAACTGTATTAACATAAAAGTAAACTTTATAAATCTTTAAGTTTGACGCAAGTAATGCTATGCATTACAAAATTTATTGTGAAAAATATCACCTCAGCCAAATTGTGCTTCAAGAAAATTTAATTAGCGCATTGGTTTGTAGAGTTAGAAATGTATATGTATAAATTCATTATAAAATATTATTATGTACGAAACTTTAGCTTGAATCGAAAAAGCATTTCCTTCTAGATTATTACATATCGGTCTATTGTCTCACTTCTGTTTATTATTGCTTTTACTAATATTTAAAAATATTGTAAAATTTTTTAGATTAATTATATTTGAGCATTAAAAAATTATAAAAGCAACAAATGATTATTTTTTAAATAACAGTAAAGATAACGAGTTATTTTTGAGAATCAGTAATTATGATAAATTATTTTTTTACTCGGTAATGAGTAACAGTATAGTTACTTATACCATTATAGTTACTTTTGAAAAATAATTTTTCTTTCCCTAAATTCATAATAATCATTATAACAATAATTATTATTATCTCTTATCGTACATATACTAAAAGAAAATTTGATATCTATTATAATAATTAAGCCTAAATAATATTAATATAAAAAGTTACTAAAGCTTTATTGAAATAATTTCAATTAAATGTTTGGTTAATATTACTGAAACTAATGTTGTCAAATGTCAATCAAACTAAATGTTAATTTTATTGTTGTAATTATTATCAGCTTACTTTTTTAAATGATATCAAATGGTTACTATTATTGTGTTTGGTAATAAATATTTACATTGCACGAATGTCCTAAAAATAAAGTGCGTTTAGTAAATATCTGGTAATAGTACCAGACTTTCTATCAGTGTAACCATAAAGTATATATAAAGTATATACGTAAAGTATGTACGTTCTGTATTATATATTTATGTCAATTATACCATACCTCACACTTTAGCTGCCATAATATAAACTTTTAGAACATCTGACTAAAGTTAAAAGTGTCACGAGAGTCAAGTCATGCGAAAACAAGCCTAAGTAAGTCGATTGGACAACACAGTGACGTATGAACGGGATCATGCAATTTTCCCCCCCCAATGGTGACCATCAACTTGTTCGCCTCCTCCAAGTTATTCCCGCCTCAGTCTCTCCAGAGGGACAATAAAAGACCGTGAGAATGAAAGATAAGGGCGATTAGAGCGAGAGACTCGGGCGAAGAAGAAGCGAAGTCCGTAAATCAGGATGTTACTTCCCTTGATCCGATTACGAACGATTATATTCTGTGCGAAGTCTCTGCGAGACTCGTCGTCGCTC
>Ga0157364_1008727_pt1 | contig 10505 bp, 4 predicted proteins | sample AttsexASBM2_FD_111476 | JGI IMG/M metagenome (GOLD analysis project Ga0157364, IMG submission 111476) | Fungus gardens microbial communities from leaf cutter ant in Ribeirão Preto, State of São Paulo, Brazil - Atta sexdens ASBM2 | ecosystem: Host-associated > Fungi > Mycelium > Unclassified ... | reverse complement strand
TCATGCCGCTAAAGTCGTAAAAAAATATTTGGAAACGCTCAAATGGGATGTTTTACCGCACCCGCCGTATTCCGGACATTGCTCCTTCTGATTATTGGTTGTTCCGAAGGATGCAGCAAGTCACTGGTTCTTTCGCAAAAATCGAAAATTGCCTCCAAAATTGGATCGCCTCCAAAGACGAGTCATTTTTTCGAGATGGAATTCGAAAATTGCCTGAGAGATGGGAAAAAGTAATAGACAGCGGTGGACAATACTTTAATTGATCTGTTCATTCATTTTGTTTTGAAATAAATGCATAAAAAACGGAACTAATTTATACTCCCAATATTAACAGAGAAATATACATGAACATAAAATATGATAGGCTACAATAGACTACAATAGACTAAATTGGCTTGCAAATGTTAGGCGTCAACAAAACTGCTATTACAAAGCCTACCAGCAAACTGGAACAAGGGAGTTCTAGGCAACTCAAAAATTAAAAAAATTCTGAAACTTTATGTATAGGTAAAGTAATACATCCGTAACATAAAACTATTTTTTGTTCATGAAGGACAAAACAATTTTAGGAGGTGAAATACATTAAAAAAAAAATTGGTTTTTTTCTTTTGAAGCGAATATTGTCGAAATTATAAGTAATACGAAAAAATTTCGGAATGAAATTTGAATGGTTTCAAGAGTACTTTAGGACTACAATAAAAAAATTTGTTCTTAATTATTTAATTATTTTATACCCTACCCACATCTCTTTTAATTTTTATGTAACGCAAATCAAAGAGCATTTGACGCTGAAATGTATATTATAGTTATGTTTCAAAGAACCATTTTTCAGATATAAACGAAAACATGTATATGCGTGTTCCATAATATTCATCTCCGCGTTGGCTGCACGAGATAGCATAAATAACAAATACAAATCATCAACACAGTGCAGCAACAATTATTAAAATATATAAGCTTGTATGTAACACAACAACAACAGCAATAATAACAGTGCGTTAAATCTAAAATCAGTCAAATATTTTTATGATATACATATCATAAAGGAATGTACAAAATACTTCAGATAATTAAAAACAAAGTATGAATAAAGAAATTGTTATTTTTATAGAATATCGTTCATTTAATTTTGATAGAGCAGCCAATTGCAACATACTTGAAACAGAAAAGATATCAACAGTAATTCCGCAGGAACAAAAAATATTTTTTGTTCTTTTATGTTCCAGACAAATACTCTATTTCCACAAAATGTTTCAGAATTTTTTGAATTTTTGAATTGCCTAATCTTTTCCTTGTAAGTTCCTTGGCATACGTTATGTCACCATGGCAGAAAGAAAAGATATTATATCAACAGTAATTCCGCACTAGCAAAAAGTAGTTTTGTGTTACGGACAAACCATCCTATTCGCACACAATGTTCCAGAATTTTCTGAATTTTTGAATTTGCTTAACCTTTCCTCTAAGATAGCGATAAGATAGCAATAAGTGGTGAAGCAATAGTTAAAATCATACACACGCACGCACGCATGCATACACACTGACACACGCGCGCGCGCAATCACTTAATACATACCAGTTATTTCAGTTTCTCTTATGTATAAGATAGAGTAAGTTTTCTGAATAAAATGCAATTTACATCAAGTCAATACAATAAGTCGAGTAAATTTTTTTATTTGCTGTCAATCAGGTTGAAAAAAATGATTTTGAGAAAAAAAACGCGTTTGAAGTTTTACTTTCAGATTACTATATATATTACTATATATATGTTTACTGCACAAATTTAAATTAAAAAATTTAATAAATAGAAATTGACCGAGTTAATGTAACAACATAATATAGTAGAGAGCGCCTAAGGATCGATCAAAGTTGAAAGTGACGAATAATATAACATTCTAATTTCATGAATTTAATTAATCTCAAATGTGAATCTCAAGTGTGCACCAAAACGTTTGGACTTTAAAACACAATCAATCTGAGATACTAATAATGGCCGTTTAGACAAACGCGAGTATATATCCCTCCTTTATTTCAAATAAGAAACTTTTATTACGAAAAATATTTTAGCATGTCAGACTGACTGTGTTTCTTTCAAAATATTAAAAAATCGATTTTTTTCCAAATTTTACCCTATTTAAAGTTCTTAAGAGAAGGATTGAATACGAGATAATAATTTTGAGGAATCGACAATTAGCAAGGATGATTTAGAAAGATTAGATGCAGCGAATTATTAGTAGATCATTTGGCAAGAGATTTTAGATCTTTATTTAAAACAAAATAGATTGCTAAAGCATCGAGTGAAAGGATTTGAGAAGAATTACGTCTCCGTACATGAAGAGCTCGGAGGACAGAGAAATATTAGACAAATCAGAGACAAAAATATTAAAAAATAGAGGTACGAGAATAGTACCTAGAAATACCCCAGAGGAAATCAGTATCAGGAGAGGAGAAACGAGGAAAAGGATTACATATGAGAATTTGCTGTGTACAATTTGTAAGGAACGAGCAGATTAGCGAGAGGGTTGAATGGGATAGACTTATGGCATAGCTTGAATTTGACTAAAAATAAGTCATGATTGACGATATCGAAAGTCTTTTAAAAAACTTTTTATAACTTTGTATAATTTGTCTATAATTGTGAATTTAAGACTCCTTTAATGCTTTTAATTAAAAATACTATTAAATAGATAAGTTAAAGAGATAAGTATTAAAGAGATAAATATTAAAAGATTAAGTATTATTATATAGGGACCGATACATTAAAAAATTTTTTACCTTGAAATGACAGAAACTGGTAAGAATTAACATAATGGTGAGCAACGGTACGAAAAAGTTTATGGATATAATTCTAAACCGCAAATAAGTCCAGTAATATATGTTATAGAAACAAAAGTAGTAAGAGAGCTCCATAGCATACAAGTAAGAGAGATACGGCCTGGATTGTCCACGAGGATATTCGATCATGCACAAATTGAAAAATGATCCAATAATCAATAATGGTGCCAGCTCTCTTTCTAACGTCTCTGTCATAGTTTCCGAGTCGTCGGTTAGTATTTTAACTGAATTAGTTTTTACTGCACGAGACACAGACACGTTTTAATACTTTTTAAGACTTTCAGAAATATAGTTTATACAGTACCTCTAGAAACTTTGTGAGTACTACACTGTAAGGTATGTACACTGAGGAATAATGTATTTATATGCCGTTTAACCAGCAAGTATTAAACAACAGAATGGATATAGATAATCTAGATTAGATTACCTATCTTTTCGCGGAATATTTTATTTATGGATATGTAGATTAAGGCTACTAGTTGTGGATCGCTCTTAAGAGAAAAATTCATATATATTTTCCAGAAGAATATAAAATATTTAATAATTATAATTGATCATAAAGATTACATTATGAATGATTTTATTTCATTTCGGTACCATTTTATAAGTTTTAATTTTGATTAAATGAAGTAATGACATTTATCCACAATCAGACCCCCATGTGCTAATTGTAGATCAGTTCACCAAATACTTTAATCTTTTTAAATTTATTTTCAACTGAGCATGACTTTTTTCATGAAATCTAATGCTATTTCCTATCTCCTGTAAAAGTTATAAGTTAATTCTCATTATACTTTGAATGAATTTTTAAATACTTTAGTTTATGTCTCACGTTTTAGTTAAGGACATTAATGAAATATTTAGCGCTATTGCTAATAAAAAAACTGACATTTGAAAGAGATAAAACAAATGTTAAATAATGCTTTTGTGATATGCTTTATTTGATAGAAAGTGCTATAAATATTTAACTCAGATAACATTAGCTAGAGACATACCGATTCGAATTCTAAAATAGTATTAGAAAATACTTGATCACAAAATGTAATCATATTACAGAAAGGCAGAGCAATTAATTAGGTGAAAAGAGTTATATCCGCCAACTAAAAGTAAACTTACTTGCATTTTATGTAAAATGTTTTATGTAAATTGTTGTTATGATACTACTAGATTACTTCAGAGAATAGATATCTATCTCCTTAAGATTAAAAATGAATAATTATAATAGCCTACTAGTAACGCTTTACTTTTAAACTGTGATTGGAGATTTTTCGATTATACTTTAGAATGAAACTATTTGAAGAATATTCTCTTTTTTCTCGATATGGTAGCCAGATATATTTTCTAATACATATTATAATTAATAGACAATCATTTAGCAACTTTCATAATCTGACATTGATGAAATGTTCGATTGTATCCTTCACTTATAGGTACTTTCCAAATGCAATATCCCTACACACTCGTACACATGGTGACACAAGTTTCGTTCCAATTGTCTATTATCATCGACACAATACTACAGCTGTATTCAGCCGAGGGCTGTGTAAGCTTGTTTTCTAGTGACAATTACATGTTACTAACGGCAGTGACTATAAATAATAGTGAATATAAATAAGATTGGAGAAACGGTACTTTTATTTTTTTTTGTTTCATACTGGCCGAAAAAGCTGCATTTAATCTAACTCTATCCGAAACGGATCTCAATCGTGCACATTCTGTTCCAATTGAATCGTGCACAATGCCATACTTTGTGCCATACTATTCCTAAGTATGTTTGTATTAAAATGGGTTAAGCAATTGAAATGCACCCTATAACTGTACCTTCATGCTATTGTTCGAAACTTTTTGATTGTACTTTAGAATAATACTATTGGATGAATGTAGCGTGTATTGTTCTCGCTAAAATAACTATATAATTTTTCAAATTATAGTTAATGATTATATTCCTGCTAAAAATTCCAAACATGTCCATATATGAATTTGAACATCTAATTAAATGCAGTTTTTAGCACTGAAAATCCTGTTATATCCAAAATACATTTGAAGTTACAGATAAGTTCCACGCCAATTCTTATCTGCGATTCTTGTTCTGTCCGATGTATATGGAATTCCAGATAATTCAGGATCCATTTATTGTTTTTAATTGAATATGAATCTTCATGCAATTACAGATCCATCTTTTATTGAGAAATCTATGAGAAGTCATCTCTAATTTAAACACAGGAATACTTACATAAACCGATTATGTTATTTTCTGATAAAAACGAGTAAACTTTATGTCGTAAATTTCTGTAATATCTAACATATTTGGAATTGCGGATGTAAACAGACAACATTTTTATTTGAGAATTCAATGTATCTTGAAATGAATATGCTTATATAATCAGATTTAATATTTACTTGGATGAACTTTATGTCAGTTAAAGACTGATTTGTCTATCTTGATGTGAGTGTATGTATTTCTTATTTGGAACTGAAATTTTTAGCAGAATTAGCAGCTTTCATAATATTGCAAATTGAACTACTATAATAACCTTCTTTTATTGCTTTACTTTCTTGTTAATGTCGGAGACTTGTCGATTATATATTTTTAGAATAATATTGTTAGATGTATGTAGCGTCCTTTTTGTTTTCTGATACAGATATGGATTTTAAAATTATGTGTGTCTACATTGGCCGTAAATATTTTTGGATTCGATGTATTATACTGCCGATTAGTGTAATATTTTCTCATTCTGAAATAGCTTATTGGGCTAAAAAACTATAGACTATAACATAAGAAAAAATCTAGTGTCGTTTTAGAATGTGAAATTATTATTACTAATCAGTAGTGTATCAAATCCAAAAATATACTTTTTATGGAGCGCAGACATATAATTTTAAAACATACTTTTTAGTTTCAAATTAATGATATTAGTTACATTTGTTTTCTCAATTTAAATATATGAAATAATCAGTTAAAGGGCTCAGAGCACAATTCGCACTCGTTATTAAATACTATAAAAATGACATTTAACTAAAAATATAAATATAGATGTTTCGACTTTCTATCCGATCATTTTCAATGTTACATATAAAGTCTACATTAAAACAATTACAATGACATACCAAAAATTCAAGAAAAGTCAAGCGCTTATAATATTAAAAACCTTAATCCTGAAGCAATGTGTTCAATCCAAAGACCTTGATACGAGCAAGAAGTTATAGGATCTTTTCTTAAACCTGTCCATGGTATCATTCCAGGAATGAATCTTCTCTTATTACAGTGTAATAATAAATTAACAATTAATATAAAATGTCCTTATAATAATCATCTCGGAAGTCAGTCTTTTGTTATAAGATGAATCGCTATCTAAAATTCTGACATTGTTCCAATCAAAATTATGATTAAGTGAGATCCGGTGATTAAATATGACACTTGGTGAGTCTCATTTTTTATTAATATCCAACACGTATTCTGCGATTCTTGTTTCTAATTGCTCTAATTGTCTGGCCAATGTATGACGCATCACAATTATGACATGAGATCTTGTAGATAACATCATGATGTGTTGTTGTCTCAAAAGTATCTTTTTCGATCGTGATGTATTTTTTCAGAGTATTCGGAATCGTAAATGCAGGCTTTAAATTAACACTTTCGGCTATATTCGAAAAAGATTCCAAGATAGTCCCTACAAAAGATACATTTTTATTATTATAAGCGCTTGACTTTTCTTGAATTTTTGATCATTGTAATTATTTTAATGTAAACTTTATATGTAATATTGAAAATGACCGGATAGAAGGTCGAAATGTCTGTATTTGTATTTTTAGTTGAATATAATTTTTAGTATTTAATAACGATCACGAATAATATCTTGTTTGTGCTCTGAGCCCTTTAACTGATTATTTTAACTTAATCGAGCATTGAATTACTTTTTATTAAATATACGAAATTATTTAAAATAATAAATAATTTTTTTGTTTTTGGCTTGATTTAAAGACATTCTTACATTGTAATATATAAACAATTTCTTATGTTTAAATATCTTTTTTTCTAGAAAAACTTTATACTTAATTGTAATCATAATAATATCTAATTGATTGAATAAATAAGTATTCGAATAATTTATTAGATGAAAAACATGTTTCTATTATAAATATTTATTTAAATTAATATTTAATTTTAATGTATTTATTTAGTAAACATAATTTTTGTCGATTTAAATATAAATAAACAAAGGATTTAATATTCGCTAATCATAAATAAAGTTCAATTTAATATTCAATAAATATTTGCAATTTATTGCAATATTTATTATTTAAAAATAAAAAGACATTTTTATTCAAATAATAATTCACTAAAAATAAATTTTTCTGAACAAAATAAATATTTATTAAATTAAGTATATATTTAAATATGTACTTAATTTTAATGTAATTTAATTTGTATTCAATATAAATTTTTATACAATTTGACATTTAGGCTGTGAACTTTAATTGAATATTTTGTTATTGCTTAGGTGCAAACTTGTCGCATCCTGTACCCCGCCTCTGTACCTTTTAATGATAGTTAAATCGTATTGTTATATGTATTATCGTTGCACAACTTTTTTATCGTGTTTAATATTTGCAATACAATAATACAACAAAATCAACATTATTGTTAAGATTTACAGAATCGAAATATTGGAGCCTATTTGAATAACTATCGAATTGACAAAGAAGCGTGCGATTATGTAGCTCAGCGTTAGTGTATTAGGTTTTGTTACCTCGAGAACTAGGATTCGAATCTCGTCAATGCGTATTCGAAAAATATAAAATTATATAAGAGTATAAATATAAATTGTATAATTGAAATTAATAAAATATATGTAAAACTTTGCTGTATATACGTAAAAATATATTAACATATATAAAATACCGTTAAAAAATAATCTTTTAAATTAAGTTTTTTTTTTCAATATAGTTAATTATTCAATAATGACATATAATTATATTTAATATAATATAATTATTTAATATAATTATATTTAATTGGTTTTTGGAGACTAAAAATGAATTTGAATTTATTGACATTAGGAATCTATTTTAGGAGATGAATTACAGTTGTTTGATTCGATATATGAAACTAAAAGCGAAATACAGATTTTTGATAAGAATATATTGTATAAATTACAAGTCTTATTTTTAACAATGCATAATATTTCATAACCATAGTCATCTATTTGTGTACATTTTCGACATCAACAACAGGACATTTCTAAACTTTCTAAAGTAGAATGCTTTTACATTATTATTAGGGTTGATGTTATCTAAGTAAATATAATATGTACGTCTGGAAATAGTGCCTGATCCGCATTTGATAATTTTAACCAATTACTACAAGGCACAAATGATTAAACGTAACTACTCACAACATTATGCTAAGTATAAACGTGTCTAATAGATGCTTTTTACTTAGCTTCTAACGACACATGTCAACTTGAGTTGAAGCTGATAAGTTTGATAAAATATATTGAAATTATGCACATTATAAAACTCTTTGTAAAATGTGTATTTATATTGTGTGCATACAATAAAGACATACGTATGTTGTCAGGTCATAGACACTGGAAGTGCCATCTTTTTTTTATATATTTACCAAAAGATTTTTAATTGTTTCAGACTGTGAACATTTTAACGCATAATATCAACAAAAATTAGTTATAATGTAAATGTATATATATGTACTAATTCAAAAATAGTTCCAGAAATTAGAGTAAAAGTTACTAGAGATAATAATAAAATACTAAAAGTAATAATACATATCGGATATATGTTACAAATATATATATGTTTACAAATATTTTATATGTAAAAATGATGAAAATTTCTTCAAAATTTTATTTGCATTAAAAAAAGAATTTTAAAAAATTGTTCATTGCTAAGTCAAAAAAAATGTATATCTACAATTTACAATCTACAATCCGATTACAATTCGAACTATCCGATTACGTAATCGTTGATATTTCTTTAGCGTCCCAAGTGCTTCCAACGTCGTCTAGCAAGTTCATGTAAGCACATTTTCAATTCCTTTAAAAAATCATATTGACATTATGCGACATAAAAAAAATATAACTTCTGTTGAGATATACTAGAGCTTGATCTCTCGGTATGATAAAACAGGAATGATGTATATCGACATTATTGTTTAGGGCTAAGGTTAGTTTTGGCGCGCACCCGTCTATATATTCTATGTATGCCTCTTCCTTCTCGCTTGCTGAGTCTCGCTAGCGCATGGCGCGTTATTCTGTACGGGAAATTGTGCCGATTACTAAATACGTAACAGAATATGGGCCCAGTACGGTTCCAGTACGCGATATTTTGCAGATAATTTACTTTCTGTGGTGTGAAAATTATCTCGTTGGCAACTCGTTCAGGAAAAATAACTTTGTATGAAAAAAATGCTCACTGAGGACATATCGCTATGTAATATTGTGAAGTTCGATGGTACGAATTTCCAATCGTGGAAATTTCAATTGAAGACTCTTTTTGATTATAATGGTCTAATGGATATCGTCGAAGGAAAAGAGACACTCCCTGAAGAAGTTACAGATGCGAATGCGGCAACGAGAGATGCCCACCGTACAACATGGAAAAAGAAAAATGCAAAGACATGATTTCTCATACTCACGGCGTGTGACAAAGTGCAAATAGAATATGATGGTATGTGAATCGGCCCATGAGATATAGAGGAAGAGAGGAAGTTGTCGACGATTCACGAACAACTATCAGCAACGAATAAAGTATCATTAATGGAAGATTTTCATGACTACACAATGGTGCCCAACTGCAGCATCGCGCAGCATGTGACACGTGTGCAAAATCTCGCTTCTGGTTGCGTGATATCGGAAAGCAAATAGACGATTATGGCTAAAATTACTACGACTTTGCCATCTAAATATCATGCTTTTCATGCAAGAGTCAATGTTTCTTAGAACGCAAACCATCTCGAATCTGTTTGAAAGGCTGTTGCAAGAGGAGGAACATACCATATACTCAAGGAGGAACAAACGAATCAAGCAGTGGCGGCCATAATTAGTTCAAAACCGAAGGACAAGAAAAGTAATAGAGGTGACAATAAAGATGATCAAATCAAGAAGATAGAAAAGAAGAAGAATGCTAACTGTCACGAGAAGGGGCATTATGAGAGTGTCTGACAAAACCGAAGAAGAAACCAAAAAACAATAGTGGCAGTACTTCTGGCGCGTCGAATGATTCTGGTGCAGCATGTGCATTCGCGTTCTCAGCCATGTTTGAACAAGAAAAGATAATGGAAGATGATTCTTGATTCTTTGATAGTTGTGCATCGCTACATTTCACTTTTCATCGAGAATGAATCAAAAATTATTGTGAAGGCATACCTAAACATATAAAAATGGGCAACAATGAAATTTGTCCAGTGAAAGGATATGGATATGTCGATATATTAAGTGTAGGTAAGTATAGAAGGAAAGTGAAAAAGCGCGTATTGAAAACGTATTTTATTTAAAATGTCAACTTTAATGAAGAATCTTTTGTCTGCGGGACAATTAACAGGCAAAAGTATAAAGATGATCCTCACGGAAAATAACAAAGCTGCACAAAATGCCAGAAGGTATTAGATCGTCGAATAATATGTTTCGGCTGGCATTTAAAATAATATCTTGCTA
>Ga0157364_1008726_pt1 | contig 10507 bp, 10 predicted proteins | sample AttsexASBM2_FD_111476 | JGI IMG/M metagenome (GOLD analysis project Ga0157364, IMG submission 111476) | Fungus gardens microbial communities from leaf cutter ant in Ribeirão Preto, State of São Paulo, Brazil - Atta sexdens ASBM2 | ecosystem: Host-associated > Fungi > Mycelium > Unclassified ... | reverse complement strand
CTTCCATTTTCCCTCTCTTTTTCTCTTTTGCTGACTTCTTTCCTTTGCTTTTATTAACGCTTTTGTAAATCGTGGCTAGGCGGCCATTTACCTGCGGCATGCAGGTATAGGGAACGTGTCACCTGTTTCGAGACATCGTAAATAACAGAAATAACACTATCTTAAGTTCGATATGGACCTCACTCATCGGAACGTGCGACGACGAATGATAGACGGCGTTCGAGATATATTTTTTTCGCATACCAGGCAAAGATCAATGATCCCGGATGTGCTACTACCGATAATGAAGAATTTATTTAGTAGACTGCTATTTTTCGACTTATACATATGTTTTATTATTCTATCATTTTTATCATTTTCTCTTTCAATTAATTATTTATCATGACATTTATAACGTTTCTCATGTCAGTGTCTTTACAATCAGTGTCTTTTGCGCCAGAAAAATTATTACACCAACAATATCTAATAATAATGATAATAATATTAAACGATATCTCGCGCGCGATTATGATTTCTTATTGCGCAATCTGTTTCTTTCAGTATCGTTTTAGAATAGAAAGAGGGAGAAAGAGATACGTCTCGAATCGTGAGTAATTAACTTCACTGCACTCGTTCGCGACTCATGGCGTCAGGTCGGATAATCAATAACGCCATAACGAGACGGCGAGCATAAGATTGAAACGTTTCGCCGTCACTGCGCTCCTACTTGAAAAAGAAAGAAAGAAAGAAAGAGAGAGAAAAATAGAGAGGAACAGAGAGAGATTGGACGTTCTCGACAAACGACTCTGTCAGATCGATGGATCAGTAAATGCCGCATCGGATTGTTTAGCGGAGGACCGGCTTGCTTTCGATAACTGCCACGCACTCCAGTCAGGATGAGTTCGCGTCTTTCGAAGTTCTCGAGACGAAGGAAGAAAGAGAGAGAGAGAGAGAGAAGCGCTAAGTAATGGACGAATGCAGGTCAAACATTTCCTTAAATAAAAGCAACTTGTACTTTTTCCAAAAAGTCGGTTAGCCCTACGAAGTGAGATCTGTAATCACGATATCATTCATATGTTCCTGCGGCGTTATTTCACCAAACTGAGAGAGAGAGAGAATTTCAAATTTATTCATCAATAAAAAACTAAATTATATGTTTAATGAATACAGCAATTAGTACAAGGTAATATTAATATTTCGCAAGAAAGCATAAGAAAATTGTCGGATAAATTATTTAAAGGAATAAATTAACGGTGTTTCACATTAATGTATGGTATGAGTAAAAAATTTCGGCACGTGTTTGCGAATCACGTGTTACACGTCCTGAGAACTCGGAAAGAGCAAGATCGCGTATTTTATTCACCGTTATCTTGCGTGTAACGTGTGGAAATTTTATACATTTGCAAGTGACGACGGAAACATGCAGCCAAGCCGGGGATTCACGTCGTGTTATCATTATAAGGGTACGTGCACGTGTGCGTACGTTTACATAGGTAGACTAATGATGTTTGATTTTTTGTTGTAGATAATATTTCTTATTTGAGAATTTCCTTTAATGCAGCAAAATACAATACAACATTTTCATGGCAACATCATATCGATTGGAAATTACCTATTTTTTTATTTTTAAATAACCCTACCTCAAATATTATCCAAAATTGCACTTGCATCCAGTATTGTTAGATATATATACATAATTTTCTTTTAATGTGACGTCTATAATTTTTTATATCCAATTCTGAATCGAGAAGCATTAATGTTATCTGATAGATGTAATTCCTTGTTCATAAGACACATCTTCAGACGTTTGACAGACGTTTAAACGAACGTGTCCCTCGTACCTTGGATGCTTTGAGGATCAGGAAATTTAGTCCTTTGAGAAACTCGATTTTATACATATTTAACTTGATCTATGCGGCCAATTGTGTGATGAAACAGCTTTCATGGAAGGACATTATCGTGATTAGAAACAGAGAAAGAACTATATGAAGCCTTGCCATGTCTCTCTCTCTCTCTTTTTTCTTTTTCTCCTTCCTTCATTTCTCACGATATCCACTTCGCACGCCCTCTTATCTAATAGCTTTGACAGCAACTCGAGAAACGTAATGAGACATAGCTTGCATACTGAGTGGTCTTTAGTCACGGGATTTGAATCTCGCAGTATATGTAAATAACTTAGATTCGTAGAACGTTCATTTGTCATTTTCTTCTGTAAATCAAATTACATTTTCACGTATTAACTTAAAAGAATTCTCTGGCCACAGATTCTGTCTTTCTTTTTTAGATACAATCGAATAATTGTAAGAAACAATGAAGATCAAATCTTGAATTAATAATATTATATCTCCGCCGGTTAAAGCATGATAATTTAGTTTAATTCTATATCACATTGCTTTTCTATTAAAGTAAGTAAAATTTTTGTTTATCATAAATATTGAAAATTACCTATTCTGACAACACCGAATCTCAATGATTCAGCTTGAATAATTATCAGGAAAATACGAAACTCTTACATCGAATTAATTTTAAGCTTGCCGATGTGAACATCTTGGGCACAAATGCGACCGATGTAGTAGGCTTTTCGGTGACTGCCTGGACCGCCTCGATGCAAGAGGATGAAGGAGAGAAGGAGAGATCTTCTCTGATACCCTAGCGACCCCAACCCTCCTGCATCCCGCGCACAGCCGGCCTGCCAGTCATTCGTGAGGGTTTAGTCACATTGGAATTTGTCGGAGAATATTCTGTGCTGTGGTTCTCTCTCTCCCTCTCTCTCTCTCTCTCTCTCTCTCTCTCTCTCTCTCTCTTCCCTCTCTGTCTTTTTCTGGGTCTTTTACCCGATCGAAATATATATTTCTGATATTCCTTTTGTCATGACATGCAAGAAGCGAGATGGAGATGCTTTTTGTATGAAATATTTCTCGTTAAACGCGAATACGGAAATTAATAGTATTCGGTTTTCAAATAACCAAGAGAGTAAAAAAGAATTTTAATTATTTCAATTTTATTATTTCTGTGTGCACGAGAAAATAAATAAAACAGTAAAATAATGATAATTAATTTTCTAAATTTATAATATTTCTGTTTACCTATTTTATCTTTCAAAAAATCGTCTGCCTTTGTTTCTTATTACTCTTATGTTGGTTTGTAAAAAATTCAATTGATTCTTTCTTGTAGTGACGACGGTTCCCAACGATTTTTTTGTCAATACGGTTCTCGTGTACTTCTAGATTAAATTAATTGACTTGTATTTTAACAATTGTAATTCCTAATGTATCGCCTACGAAATATCTCTGACTATACTGCGAGAATAACAGAAGCAACATATTGTTCTTTTTATCGTCCGCCATATTGCTGTTATCTTTGATCAAGTAGTTGAGCATTTGATTGCGTTGCAATAATAAAAATCGATGTGTCATTACGATGCAGCAAGATGCATTCATTCAAGTATAATGATAGAACAAATTGGTATAGTCATTGCTGTTTTTTTTTTTGAGTCATTACTATAATTGACATTAATTTTAACTTTGTTATTTTTTTCTAAAATTACATCTATTAAATTATTTGTAAGAAGATACAAAAGAATAATAGTTTGGTATACAAATCGCGTTTTTCCGAACAACTTATTTGTCTTTCAGTATGACATTATTATTTATTCACTTATCATGCTTACTTTCGTACTCGGCACACGATTATAAGCAAAACGGTGCAACGAGAATTTCAGTTCATAAAGCGAGGGTAGCGGCGCCTAATGACGAGATCAGATTTCCATCTTCATTTCGGATGGTAATTTATGCTACGCGTAGAACTCGCACGTCGCTAAGACGCCCACATAACTTCGTTGCCTGTCTATCACTATTATCGCTAACATGAGAGCGAGCGAATGACTCTCTCGTCCGGATTCGCTCGATTTCTTTTATAAAAAGCATCGTTCCTAGCGACTGCAACGATCACTCGATATCATTAGATTTCTACTGACGTTTCTTCCGACGCTTTGGTCGAACGTATCATAAATCTGCAGATACTATGGTGATTATTTAACTTTGACGATTATAATTGTGGACGAGAAGCTCTCTCTCTTTCTCTCTCTCTCTCTCTCTCTCATTATTTATATAATAAATGTGTGCGTCTGTTATTAGCGCGATTATTTCAAATTTGGCATAGAAAAAAAGAATTTTCTCCGATTGTATTGCGCGATCTTGCAAAGGGAGACTTTCTCGTTCGATTCAGGGTGATAGGTGCGCGCGCGTAGCTCGCAAGGGCGAACTACCGGTTTAATGGGGCGCGGATGTGCGTTCGTAGGGGTGTCGCATTCACCGGGATGATCGATCACGGGTTATCCACCCTTAGTCTGTTATAATGCGCCACGCAGTATATATACGCATAGGTATCTAAGTCGTCTGTCCGACCGACGGCCTTCCTTTCGTCTTCTGAGCATACTCAACGATAATAAATTGCATACTTTGATATTAATATATCAGCAATCATAATTGAATAATTGAATGTGGCAAAATATACTAATCACATCGCTACCTGATTTGTTGCTATCGAATCTAAAGGCCGAATATTGCCTTATGATAGATATATGTCTTTGCATTTGTAATATTGTCATACGTCTTGTGTGACAGAAGTTTATCAAATGATAGTTGACAATTAAAGTGTATACGTTACATATGTAATTTTAATAAATTATATTTTAATTATAATTTTAATAAATTATTTTAATAAATTAATAAATTTTAAGTATAAATGTGGACGCAGTTAATCATTCGAATCGATCTATAAGGAGATTTTTAAATTCTTTGATTTTTTTTTATTTGTATGCACAACTTATTTGCCTACACTTTTGGTAAATCGCAATATAAATTCTTCTCGAAAAGATATCAGTCGTCTACTCGTACAATTTGCATGATTTTTGTGAACGGTCGACGAACTAAATCTATGCGAGTTGCACACCATGAGGGATAAGACGCTCTCGTTTCATTACTGCGCAATTTTAAGCAGATCGTCGGTTTACTAACAGATCCCTTTTTCTCACGACTGGTTATTCGTACGAGTGGCGACGCTCAAGAAAACACGCGGATGCATGCGGCCGCTAGAATTTATGCGCCTCTCTAAAAACTATAAACAAAGTAGAGAGTGTCGCTCGTTCCCATGATATATCCCAAATAAGTGGCCGAGGGTACTCAGGGAATTCGGTAATTCGAGAGCTTTAATCGGATCGGTGTTATGTTTCGCGAACCCACGACAATAATGTTGCTGCGCGCTTTCGCGGTGTTATCGAATGTTCTTTTGTTACTGAACGTTCTGTGCTCCAGCAACAACATTGGTTACCATTCCCAACTAATTTTTACATTTTGCGATAATCGAAGAATATATGCATTTTTCGTAAGTGCAAATATAATGGAAAAAAACATTATCTTCACTGAATTATATAATGTAGCGGACTACTTCGAGTCTATTGTTTATAAAAATATACGCTATAAATTACACAGCGTGTATATGTAATTATTCCGACCATGTCAGAATGTTATCTGATGAATGAAGAGAATGTTTAATTTCTATGTCGTTGGTCGATAGGGTTGAATCTCGCTTAATCCGTATAGTTCGCTTAAATGCGGATCATATATTTAATCTGAGTTGAGTTGAGATGATTTATCTGTGATATTATTAGTGACGATGTAATTTCTTGCAATTTATGCATAATAATTAAAGAACCGAAAATCATTTTAAATTTATTAATCAAACAAACAATTTATTAATAAATTTAAAATTTATTTATTATTTGTTGATTTGTTTGAAAATATAATAAGATTATCGAGACAGTTTTAGTATTTTCAAAATACTAAATTTTTTATCGGAATGTTTTGACGGAAGCTTGAATTTATGTAGGTATATATTTAAAACTATTATATATAGGTGTTGTTAATAGATGTGCGATTTTAGATTAAAAAATAAAAAAAAAATTTAGACAAAAAATTGACTATAAGAATATAGAATTTGCGATAGGTAAAGTTCATAAATTTTGCTCAAACTTTTTAAAGCGAAGATTTATATTACTATTTCGCGATCAACAGCCTAAATTAAATCTGCGGAAGATTCTCCGCGCGTAAAGCAGTGGACCTTCCACAAAAGGCGAACAATCGGTATACATCGCATACGAACACGTTTCCTGCTTCTGTTCAGCTTAACTGTATAGACTTTGACATTTTGTTACGCCCCTTTCTAACACAATAAGAGAGACAGTAGGGATGTTTCACAGAATTACGCACGAATAGGAAGCAGGTTAGGGTCGCGCACAATCACATTGTATCAGCTTTACCAATGTATTAATGCATGTCGTCTGAAATTCCTTTTCGTCTATAATACTTGTAATTTTATTTTCATAAATATGCATTGGAATGATCATTCTGACTAATTCAAGCGCAATGGTCGAAATCACTTAAAATAATACTTATTAAATTTTCTGAGAAATTTACAAGCATGAGGCATAAATTAGAAATTATAATTTAATTGTTGTTGATTATATGATGCATTACTGTTTCATTGCACATCTTATTATTTTATATTTTTTATATACATTTAAACACTTAATTTTATTTTGTAAATCCCAAGTTCTAGTTGTCAAGCACGTGGATGTTATATAGATTGTAGAATACGGAAGAGTAGTGAGGGTGGCAGCTTTCTCGGCTCTGATGACGTTTATCGAATTTTTCGCAGGGCCACTTAGATAATTCGCAGCAGGCAGGGGGCTTACGTAAGAATCGATCATTCTCTGGCGTCACGAGAAATTTAATGGCTCGTGGCTTGCTGCGCGCGCGCGAGCGAGCGAGCGAGCGAGCGAGAGAGAGAGAGAGAGAGAGAGAGAGAGAGAGAGAGAGAGAAATCGAAGTTCTTCCCTTGTTACTATTGACAGATGTACGACATAGCTGAATTCATCTCGGTGCTGGATCAATCACAAAATAACAAGCTTAAAATGCCCTTTGCACCCTGTAGCTCCTTACAATATTCTGGAAATGCGAATTAAACGAGCAAAAAAGGGGTACAAAAAAGAATTAATGATTGTGCACTTTCTTTGTTTGCCTACAAAAGGCAATTCATTGCAGCGTATGAATATCTGCAATATATGCTGAAGGATCGATTTTTGTCAGCAGAATATTTATGTTGCAAACAAGAAAGTTGTCTTTATAAAAGAATTTAAGGCTTTGTCTAAATGTTAGTTTGAGTGAAACTAACTCTGCTAGACAACTTCCTCTTTTATATTCTATGTCTTTTGTTATTACGAATAATTTTTGTGTTCAATATATTTAAAATTCTTTCTTCAAAAAATTTTTTAGAATATATACATATATTCTATAATTTTAACATTGAAATCAATAACTTTTCTTGTATTGTATTTATTATAGTTGACTATCTGAATGGTCACACATTAACTTGATCTCCTTTAATTGCTTACTATAATTTATTATGTGACTAAAAAGAATATTTTAACAATGTGGAGACGAAGAATTAAATGTTTGACAAAATTTTCCATAGAAAGAAATTTCTCACGATCTCTTACAATAAATTTTTCTTCCAAATGTTTAAATAACTTTAGTTTAATTTGACATAATCTCACCTTTCATATATGAAATGTATTTACTGCATCTATGAATCTTACAATTAATTATTATACTCGTATTTAAAGAATTAACATTGAATTGTAAAAATAAATAAATTAAATCCTAAATCGAAAAGACAACCTTTGCCTTCGCGAGTTTCTATACTATGTATATACACATAAGTACATTGATATACAGACGCAACATAAAACATTCGGGAATCCAGGATTCATTATCCATTTGGTCGATGGCGTCCAACTCGGTGCCGCGCCGCCACGTCGATCGATGGCTGCCGAAGCCGAACGCGGATGTGTCAATTTGCGATATTATGCAGAACGCGGCGTGTAAACGCGCGCCGAGGACGACGACGAGGACGGTAGAGTAGACGCGCGAGGACGAGGACGAGGACGAGGACGAAGCTGCGGCGAAGGGAGGAAAGTGCGGGATGAGAGAGTCATAAAATCGAGCGAAGTGAACGCCAGGAGGGAGACACTGAGTGATGTCGGTGACAGGTCGCCCGCCCTCCTCCACGTCCTCCTGCAACCGCCTCCTGTCGCTATTACTCACCGAACGCCGAATACCATTCAAAGTTCGAAACCGCACGTTCGCGACCCAATTCCTACGTAGAGTCAGCTGTTTGGTTCATTCAAAGCTCGATCGCTAGCGCCGCTGGTTTCCTGGCGCGAAATATCGGCTAAATTGTAATAAAAAAAAATAAAAGCTGATCACGTAGTCGCCTGCCATAATTGATAATTTCGTTTACGACTACTGGCTATTGGACTTGTATGGACGAATGCGTTATCAGTTCTATTAAAAAACATTCCTTCAATATCTCTATTTTAGCAAATTCATTGTTACAAACAGTAAATAATTTCAATATAATTATTGTTACACATATATCATGTTTATCTTTCGCAAGAATAGATAATTCTAAAGAATTAGGTATTAGTAATACAAGAGTTGTAAGTATTTGTAACGTGATATATGAGCCAATATGTGTGCATCACATGTGCACCACGTGCGTTTGACTATTCGCTGCATCAAATTTTCGAAATTTTCAATGTATAACTAAAGTCTTTTGTCTGACATAAAAGTAAACATCGTGGTGATTTTTATTATTCATTTTGATTTGTCATTGTACGAATCATGTATGAATAAATGACTTTAACATTTGTTCTATTATAATATATCTAAAACACACAACAAAAGAAACACACTATATATGTATAAATATTTATCATTTGTACCAATTTATCATTTGTGCACCTTCCTCTTTTTTAGATTCGACGAAGAATTTTTTTTGTTATTGTTTATAAGTGCTGTCCGATGTCAAATGATGACTGAATAAATTTACTTTAGATAAGATTATGAAAAGATTGCAGGCCATTAGCGACACTATAGTCGATGGTCAATTCTGGTAAATAAAATATTTATTGTACAGATACGTGCACGAAGGACTGTAATTTAGAAAAGAATAGTGAATTGTTGAGTTAGGATCAGCTCCAATTCCGCAAACTAGGATCAATAGGAATTTGTTCAGGTGGCTGCGTTTGTAAAGTAGTTTGTAGAGAAACGGTGCGGTGGATTCTCTCTGCCAAGAACCACTCGCCATGCTGACTGTCAGTATTATCCTGCGTTCGCGCGCGCGCGCGCGCGCGCGCGCGTGACCGTCGGTTCGATCTGCTGAGCGCCAGTACGATAGGAGCAGTTCTGAAAGTGCAATGTCAAATTTTTTATGCTGTTTGTCCCACCGACGTTTGTCGATCACCGACGGCACGTTCACATTAAATGCTTCAGTCAATCGTATTAATACTCGGAACTATTCGAAATTACTCTCGCTTGTCATTATTCTCTTTCTGTTCTATGTATCGTATAGTTTTTATAACAATAAGGGAACATGATTTAATATGTTTGAATTAGAATATCAAACATTATTAGATTGCATGTACATATTATTGATTACATGTGTTTCTTTAGAATCAACAATACTTTTGACAGTGAGATTGGAAATCAAATACAGAACATGATGGTATTTTTGTTTCAATCAGAGAAGAGTCTCGGAGTAAGGAGAAGCAAATACGAGGGAAACGCCTCGGTTGAGCGATCCTGGAATTTGGAGCGAGCTATGGAATGGGATGGAATCGGTCGACGTATCTCGCGAAAGACGAAGTATTTCGCGAATGACGCTGTCCCGTCGTATAGTCGTAGCCATGGGCTCTTGATCGCGATCGTCGTCGCTGACGTCGTCGTCGGCGTCGGCGTCGTCGTCGGCGTCGTCGTCGTCATCGGCCGTCGGCAGTCTCGTTGGTAGTGGTGGTGTAGCGATGGCGGAGGATCCAGTGGTTCCGAGTCTGGCCGCGAGGGCGCTGAGACCGCGCTTGCTCTCGACCGGGTCCGGGGTCCCGATAGGCGGGCACAGTGGACGCATTGGCCGGTCTCGGTGGGCGTGTCTCCGCGTCTCCCACTCCGTCGCGTAGCACGGCGCTGATTGACAGTTGGCGAACGACTGCGGACGGCGCAGGATCTAAAACCGCGCTAGGCGCTGCTCTCCACGCTCGCTCGCTCCGCTCTTCTCTCTACCCGTGCGATCTACACCCGGTTGCTTTTTCGTGGGGGAAACCTGAAACACGCATATCCCCGTGGCTGGCTTCGACCGCGCGCCCGCTACGTGTAACACACTACGAACCTACCACCTTCTGTCCGCCGGAGTTACGAGTGCCACACGCAGTAGTAGTCACGGTCAGGGAGGAGGGTCGCCCGCCGTCTCGCGGACAGCTCTTGCTCGCGCGATCTCCTCTCTCGACTCGCGTCGCGATCCTGTGGTTATATCGCGTACCGCCCGTCGCGTCGCGTCGCGTCACCTCGCCTCGCCTCGTCTCGTCTCGTCTCGTCTCGTCTCGTCTCGTCTCGTCTCGTCTCGTCTCGTCTCG
>Ga0157364_1008725_pt1 | contig 10507 bp, 7 predicted proteins | sample AttsexASBM2_FD_111476 | JGI IMG/M metagenome (GOLD analysis project Ga0157364, IMG submission 111476) | Fungus gardens microbial communities from leaf cutter ant in Ribeirão Preto, State of São Paulo, Brazil - Atta sexdens ASBM2 | ecosystem: Host-associated > Fungi > Mycelium > Unclassified ... | reverse complement strand
TTAATTTAATAACGTGTAATTTAACTTTATGACTAACAACTATTTTTGTAATGTATATTAATATAATTTTCATGTTATTCTCCTTATTTAATTTCCTGTAATTTTCACATCTCACAAATTCAAAGGACATATAACCGTACTGCTGAGAGACACGTCGGACACGTTCCTCTTTTATGTGATATTTTAATAGAAACATGTACAGCGTATTCGGATGACTGAGTCAGACAAAATCCATTCAAATAATTACTTTACTTTCGCGCGTGAGATAGTAAAACATACCGCAAGCGAGACTTACCTTTAGGTACAGCGAGGCTCCTAATTACAGCACAAAGAACATCGTACGATACTAAGCTCTCTTATTCTCTATTCAGTATGAATCCAAACAAAATTACGTATCCTATACCCTTTTCTTTCACTTCGTATAGTAACGCGATCACGTACGTTGGACTTAATTAGAATGCTTTGCGCAGATACGTCAATTCGTTGGAATTCTTGGATCGAAAGTCTCTCGAATTTTAAGATACTATACATTTAAATTATAGAATTCCTAAATCGATATTTCAATATTGAAGCTGAAATATTGCATATCATTAAATTCACGAATATCAAAGTTTTTTTAATGTATACTTATAAGTTAAATTTAATTAAATCTTTATATTTGTAATATTATTAATTGAGATATGTAATATTATTTAATTCTAATATTAATATAATACTGTGGTATTTATTAATAACCTTACGAAGCTAAAGCTAAAATCTACAACAATTACTTATATTTGTAAGATCTATTTAATCTATGTTAATTAAAAGGCATTAATTAATTCCATGAAATTAAAATAAAGAATGAACACTATTTAATAATAAGTATATTTATATAAGAATAATCTAAATTTATAGATATAACATGAAAAACAATAAATTGCTTGATATTTTTAATAAAGATGTTTATAATTGAGTGGCTTTACAACTCATAGTCAGCGCTGGAGAGTTAAACTGTGTGTATATTGTAATATTATTTAATTGTACTAATTAAATTTCGTAGAGCATTAGATTCATCTAATCAACAATATTGAAATTCTTGAACTTTGCAAGATAGTATAATTTATCATAATTGTAATATAAGATCATTTGATTTTAAATTAATAACATTTCTTGATCAACATGCAGAATTAAACTTTACTTATGCTGGATCATATATTCATAGTCGGATCTTATATTTAAGATTGTCTTAAGTACAGTCTTATGTTATGAACTAATCAGGAAGCTATATTAAGACAATTAAGCATCTTAAGGCACACTTAAGATGATCTTAAAATAAGAACGGACTATGAATATCGTCCTTAAAGCCTTAATAATACTTGAATTTGGTTTCATATATTTGCAATACATAATATTGATTTTTATTTCTTGTTTTATAATTTATACAATAACTTTATTAAAATATACAAATATAAAGTTGTTACATCTTTATTGCTATTGAATAATTGAGATCTCAAGTTAATATAAATATTGTATTCAATTTTAAATTTAATTTGATTCTTAATCGATTTTTAATCGATATAAATATCTTTTCGAGTATCAATCTTAAATTTTTCTATTCACTGTTTTAATGAAATGCTTTCAGCTCTATTAAGTAACTCGCCGTCGAGCGTGTCAAATAAATTTCTTTCGATGTTTTTTGATACGTCTGTCGATGCTTATTACATTAACATAAGAATGGACGTGCATTTACAGCAAAGGAGTGTCGGTAGGATCGAGTTCGGGTTACATTTGCATATTCTAAGGGAAAAAGTTTTTAAAGGAGATTACTGGAGAGAGACGAATGTTTGCATGTGTGGATCTTGTTCTTGTGGTACGCCTTATATATGTAGAAAGGATCTGCATCGATTGGCAGCATTTTTCATTTAGGAAGTACAGTTATGTGCACGTGCGTGCGAAATTACATGGTCTGTGAATACAATTAGTCATATTAATCGATTATCGATACCATATTCCATTATCTCGTATCCCGTTATTGATGATGATTGATTCGATTACAAAGATCGACAGTACATTTTTAATATTAATTTAATGATTACGTGTACGCGATGTTTTACATATAAAAGTATTTATGTGAATTAAGAGCAGCATTTAATTGAACCCGATAAAAATCAGATAGGAGGAAATATTTTTTAAATTATTAATTATATTCTACATCATGTAAATATAGAATAGTTATAACGATATGCTAATTTCTCATTTGTGTCACAGATTTTGTCCGATGTAATAATTGCTTGTTTCCGCATGAGAAACATCATCTCGATCTCAGTAACGTTTTCTCTACTTCAACAACTTTACGGTTACTTATTGCATCACTGGGCAAACAGTTGAAGTGGAGACAAACCTACTTTCGAGAAATACACAAATTAAATTTCGTTAAGCGAGAATTTTATTATAACCTGTGCTTAGTTATTATAGAGTATTTATAAATCAATTTTCTCTCGAAAATAATATTTATATTATATAATAACAATAATTGTTAATTTATTATTATATTATATTAATATTATTAATAACAATAAGTATTATTAATTTTGAAATTTTTTGAATAATTTATTCTTATTATTAGCTTTCATTTTAGATGTGAAATATTTTTTAGCTTTTTCTACTTTTGAAAACATTCTGCATGAGACATTTAGAGCAATAATCAATTTACATAAATATTACGCTACTTTTTACTGATTTAACAAAATTTTGAAACACTACAAAATCTCTTTTCTCATTATTTTATACTTTTAAAAGATAACATTCTATTTTTAATATAATAATACAACTGCATGTGTTTTTTCTTTCTCTCTAGCGTGTGTATTTAATAAATATCTGGGGATACTTAAACAATTAGTTTGAAATATTTGTTAGACGTTTGAAAAAGTTTCATCTGTATACAAATCACAATTTATTGCAATTATTCATTGTAATTATTTATTGATTATTATAAATAAATTTTAGGCAAAATTGAGTCATAGAATTAGAAATAGATATCATAAATAATCTCGCTATTCGCTGGCCTCGCCCATGTTAAACGTTTCCGCAGAACGCAGACCGTATGTTACTCTTGCACCATTGTTTTCCTATCCCTTCATCCTTTCCTTTCCACTCTCTTCGTATTGCATTGATATTCAAAAACTGTCTCATACTTTTATTAAGTACAACAGAATGTATGTACAAACACTAATACAATAAGGATGACACGAAGGAGATGAGAGAAATCCATCATCTATAGCTCTGAACCTCGATATATTTATTGTATGCGAAAGTCCTGGCGACCCTTAAAGTACCGTGGACCGCCACCGTCGGCGCGTATCTGTCGCGGTATCCATAGCGACCGAGCACATGCGCGATAGTGTTACTCGGGCCATCCGCCGTGGAACACACCACGGGGGTGGTTTTTCGTGTTGGCACACCCGGGCGGTTGGCTGGGCGGTGTCTGTGGCCTTCACTTTCCTCCCGAAAATCGAAGGCTACGGGGGTGGTAGCCGTCCCTTTTTCCTATATCTCTCCTCTTCATCACCTTCTTCGTTTTCTACCTTCCTTCTATTTCTTCTCTTTCCATTTTTTTCCTTTTCTTTTTCTCAGTCTTTCCATCTATATCTTGTTTTGTTTTTATTTTTTTTGCTTCTCTTTTTATCACATTTTCGCGTCGTACTTATCAGGGCTTACGTCTCTAAATTTCTTCTTCGATGTGCGCGTCTTTGGACATACACGTGTCATGGGAAGGTTTCATAAAGTCGCATTCATCGTAAGGGTGCACGTGTCAAAACAGCAAAGAACAAAGTGAAAGTGTCGCATCCCGGCAATTCGTTACGTCCCTTATTTTGTGCACTCCAATTGCTTGTGTACAACTGGCAGCATTCTGGGACTTCCTTTCGTCTTTTGAAGACCATCAAAGGTTGAAGGGGCTTCAGTGATCTCGACCGTTGAGCCCGTTTTTCAGCGCGCAAAGTGCCCGGGAAAAGCTGTGGCGAATCGAAAGATCGTACACAGCATGGATCAACCAAGCGTCTCCACTGCGCCAGTGAAACTTCCTAGTCACGTGAGCAGCGAGGGTGGCGAGGAGGTGAGAAGGAATGAGCCGAGTGTGCCGTAGTCAGCGATACGACGACGAAGAGCGAGATACGGTCCGCGTGGGAAGCCGCCGATGGATCTTCCGATTCTCGCCGACTAGCGAGGGTAGCTTACACGTCGATCGATCATCTAAACAGCTGTTCCAAAGATCGCTGCCAGTCTCGTTCCGTGACCAAGTGCCGACGCATGTACCGTTGTAGCGATTCTTGGAACTGTAACAAATCGTGGCACTTCATCACAGTTGGCGAACTTTCTCTCATTGAGATAGATAATTCACGCAACTCGGCGAGCTCGACTTCGTTATAATGAATCCGAAGAAATATATTGCGCTGAATCCGATAGTGAAACAACTGACGAGTGACAATAACTCAGGCCACTTCATTTGCAGCATGATCGAACGACCAATAACACGTTGACTTAAATAAATACATATCCTTTGACCAAGTGCGAAGCAGATCGGTCGTGAGTATCAACGCAGCTTCCACCTCATGCGACGGAGATCGTGCGACGCGTGGATGCGTCCAATTTTGATCGAGAATGACCTGATTTCCATCTTCAGAGCTAAGATCGATCCTGGAGAATATCCCACTCTACGTCGCCCTGCGTATTCGTCTCCGTTTTCCTCTCTCGCAGATTCCGGAGGAACGTCGTGACGCGTCCGCAGGAATGGATCTTCGTAGTCGGCGCGGATGATTATGTCGCGAACTGACACCACTGCCACATCGATCACTGTCAAGTAGATCGCGCGTTCGCACCTTTGTGCGGCTTCACAGAGGTATCACATATCTATTGATCCGAAAAAGGATCATCGATGACGTTATGCGAATGAATATGACTAATTGCAAGTCAAAGTCTCGAATGTCGCTATTTTATTCATAACATTGCGTTATTTATTTAAAACTTTCATCGGACTCTCTCTTATGTCTATTTATATTATTAATTAAAATGTGCCAGAATGTTGTTGAAGACGTACAATTGAAAGGTAAAAACACTAAAAGTATTCTATGTCTTCACTTCCTATGGGTTTCTCTTTTTAATTTAAAACCTGAATGTTTAAAAAATTAAGTTCCTTGTTATACTATAACTTTTAATATTTTAAATAACAGAAATATCCGTCTTATAAGTATGATTTTGTTCTTTTAATTCTAGGAAAACCGTTAAATATTTATGATATTTAATTATAGAATTAATCATTCAAATATTTATTTTAATATGCATAATTTAAGTATTAACATGTTCTTTTATGCTCTTACAATTTATTTTCCATTCCGGCTGATGACAAACGCGTAAAAGATCGATCGTACATTTTTTTTTCTACAATCTGTATTCACTATGTTATTGCAATTCTCACTGTTTGGCTTTGCAATGACCTGATCCACTCGCGAAAATATCCGATTTGAACGGCGTACTTATCGCTCGTACTCCATGCATCACAAAAGCGCTATACCAATCTGAATGGACAATTTTCAACTTTGTGCATATCCCGCGGGAACTACAGTTCACTACTATTTCCCTTGTGCTCGTAACATAACAATCTTCACGCATCAGCACGTTACGCTCGAATTAATTCCGTTGAAATCGGTTCCATCGAAATCAACACAAAACACGCTAAATACTCTGAAATTCATGGCTGCACAGACCCTTTAACATTCCTCTATTGCTCGATCGGTCCGTTAACCACTAATTATCTATAGCTCTGAGAATACGTAGGATGATAATGCATCTGCTTGCATAAAGCCTTGTGTCCATGATGCTAGAAATCAGCAATCGAAACCTCGGATGAAGAAAGAATTGTCCAATCGCAATGGTCATGTGATCAAATTGTTCAAATTTAATTTGTTAATTTTTTTCTCTGAGATCTCGAACTGATTTCTAGCATCATGGACATCAGGCTTAATACTGACGATTTTCTACACTCTTATATTCACTTCTATTATAACTCTTTCGCAAACCTCAAATGCAGCCAATCATCGCTTAAAGAGGCGTTAACTGGAGACCGCATTGATTAAATCCTAATATAGGATCAGATAAACATGCCAATATTCTAAATGGAATGAAATGTTCTTTGCTTCACTCTTGTCGTCATCTTGTTTTATTTTTCAGTTCTCGTCTTTTAGTTTCACTTCTTCGAATGAACGATATTACGTTTTGTTTACCAGGATTTATGACGTCAACGTCACATATTTTCACCAAGTCTCACGCTTGTGATCGGTGATACATTATAGAGTCGATTTATCGCGTTTCAGAGCAAATGTTCATACCGTTCATTCACAGTGCAAAACGGTTATTAGCAGTATGCTTCTACAACGTTTCTTTGGTTATCATATCCATTACTGCTGCATGAGATATCGATTCGCTGCCCTGCATTTATACGAACATCCAATATATCTGAATAAAATGCAGAGCACGTTATTTCTGTTTTATTATTAATCCCTGCTAAACCAGAATTGCTTTTCATCGAAGGATTCATATTAAATCTAACGGAATTCTCCAGATAATATAAAAATACTTGTTATTAAAGTTAAAGAAATGTTTAAATTAAATAAAAATAAAAACATCTAGATTCAAAAAGATAAAATAAAAGCTATACTTTATTTATTTATGTATTAAATGTAGTTATATTTTCAAACTATTAGACTAATTTTTATAAAACAATAAAAAATTATTGTAGAATTATTGTAAAATATACAACTTTACAATCTCTATAGTAAAGCAATAAAATCTCTTAAATAATTAAAATAGACATATAAATCTTCAAATAAGATAAATTTCAAGTGAATAAGTTAATTTAAAGTAAATTTAAAGTAAATTAATTTAAAGTAAATTAATATTATATATATTATTTTTTGTCCCGGAAAAATGTATTTGTAGCGTTATAACCAATTATTAACCAATGTTAGAACGTGATAAGTAGTATTCTAAACAGTTTTTCCATATAAAGTTTGTTTATTTAATATGACTCAGCCCGAGCTTTGACTATACGAACAGCTTTTACTGCGTTAACAATCTTATTGCTCCGCAATCGTGCAGAGTCTGAGGATTAAACCAGCTGGAACACCGAAGGGTGGCGCATGACCTTAATAGCCGTCTATATTTTTTGTTACTTCCCTAGCTCGTTTTCCCTTTTAGCCTTCCGCGAATTGGAAACCCTATACCTTGTTTCACACTGCAGGCAGTCTTTGAATCTCTAGAGAAAATAATATGATTCGCCATTTTACGTAGATTTCGACTTATTACATACGTTTGTTTAACGACATAACTTCAAGAAGATCTTTTTCTTTATAAATATTTTATTATCTTTTTATTCGCAAAATTTTAGAGATGTTTTATTTTTTGCGATATTACCTGTGCTTTTGATTATTTTTTTCATTTCTTGATAATATATAGATTTAACGCCATTTTTTTACATCATATATATTTAATTTCTTTATATTCTTTTTTTCCCTTTTATTATAGCTTTAATATTAGTCTTTTAAATTTTTTTATGTACAGAGCACTTAAAAGTTGATAAAATGCATAATTTCCGACAAACTTATAAAAAAATACACTTGTAAAGTACCAGAATAATTGAAGTTATATAGACATAAATGAAGTGTATTTAGCGGTCAAATATTTTAATTAACATGATATACGAAGTTTATTTCATTAAGATTATTAATTATAACAATATCGAGTTTACCACTTGCGTTTGAAACAATTCATCAGTGTTAAGTGACTTTCGTTAAAATAAAAATACACTCTACAAAAACGTAGAGAAAATTTTATAAAAACATGATATAACTTTTTAAATTATACTTATTTATTTTTAACTTTCTTATGTATCTCCAATCTTCCTCTCAAATTTTGTGATCCTTAGTTATGTTTGTTCTGCCCTTTGACGTCACCCCTTGTTTGTCAAAAGAAATCAAAGATCGCGTGATCAACGTTAAAAAGGCAATTTCAGAGTGATATCCCCGCTATATGTCAGTACGGCAAAACTTCTTTATTCATTCACATTTTATCGTTTATGTTTGTGTTTCTATCCTATATTTTTCCCTAATGTAATTATTAATCATTGCTAACATTCGAGTCACGTGTACAAACCACCTGTGGATGATGAATACAGCCAATCCTACACTTTCTATCTTATTTGTGTATTATTAATCCGCGTAGTAGGTACATAGTAGTAATTGCAATGCGTATGTTTTGTTTACAATATTTGTACCAATTAACATTATTCTCTTGTAATTTTTTCAGTTTATGAATTGATATATGAAGGCAGACGCATACTTCTGAGAAGATAGAAGATACAATTTTACAAATAAAACTTTTCTTATGTGCATATCTTGAAGAATAGAAATTTTGAAATTCTTCGTATTTTTATTTAAAGAATGCTGAGCTAGTAAGACGTTAAAATAAAAATGATTTTTAAAGCAACAGGTTAAATGTAGGTAAACTCCGTTGTGGTTTTAACAGCTTAGTGTGCTGTCAAATAAAACGTTATTCAAAAATAATGTTGTGAAATTTTACTTAATAATATTTAATAATATTTAATAATCAGTAAGAAACTTTATAACTAGATTGTTTTATTATTGTTTATGGGATGAAAGAATTACTTTTTAAAACTTTTCTATGGAATATATACTTGCTTTAATGTTAATGTTGTTTAATATTAAAATATGATTAACTGGGACTAATGTAAAAAACAAAATATTTAAAAATTACTGTAAATTAACGAAAATAATTGTTGCATTTTTCTCTATAACTTCTTGAATTGTACATATCTTTCTTTCATAGCAAATTTCAGAACAAAATATGCTAATATAAATATTTAAGAATAAATGATTAATTAATACATTAATACATTGCACAGAATAATGCACAATACAGATAATATTTGTCTTATTTGTCTTCTATGAAATAATTGCAAACGTGTTTAAATGCATAGTTTCGGTTTGTGAATATTATTCGTCAATTCGCTTATGAAACACATGAATGAATAGATAGTTAAACCGCTATAATTTCATAATAATTCTATCTCAGTTGCAAAGCATATCGTGATTATTGCTAATTGTAATGGCTTGTAATGCTATGTTGTCGTCAAAAGAAGAAATGGAAATCATTCTCTTCAATGTTTCATGGAAGAAATTAAAATTAATCTTGCTTATATATAAAACAATAAATATAAAAATATTGAAAATTGCAAATATTCTTAATGATATATTTTAACGAATATTCATGAATATTTGTTTACTTTTGCTACTTTGCATATTGGAAAAGAAAGCAATCAGAATGGTAAGGACTGTCATGAATGAATAACAAAATTACTTCTATTTAAAATGGGAAAAAAATTTTTATATTTACAGTGAAATCTCATAGATCAAGCTTACAAAACTATTAGTGCCATTAATAATGAAACCTATATACGCGAAGCAATATATTCCGTCATTCGATTGAATTTGCAACTCGGCCGTAATGACAAAGGTTTCTGCCTCTCATCTACTCTGTCGCATCGCATCCCTCGATTCCTATCGAATTTAATTTCACGCGTTTGATTGCAACGAGGGACTACTAGTGATGCAGAGCAAAATGGACAGAAAAAAGAAGAAAAAAAAAATTGACACGAAATGCCTCGAATCAATAATCCAGAAAGCTCATGCGAGATGAAATTTATGTCAGATTCCACCTATACGACAAAAGAATTGATCTTTCTCTTGTTTTTCCATTTGAGTCGTGTAAATAAGATTATTTGTCGCTTCAATATTACTGTTCTATTTTAACAAAATGACAAGAAATTTGCAGTATTATTATTATTATTAAAGAGATACTGGGTTGAGAAAGTTCGTGCCATTTTTTAACATAAAATTGTATTTATAATATCTTCGTCAAAAACGAAATTTAAATTAAAAAAAAGCAATTTTGAAGATTAAAATCTCTATTTTCGAAAGATTACTATATTTTTTAGTTTCTGTGAGTTTGATAATTTTTACATAGAGAAAACTACGAATTGAGAAAGATGGAAATTTTCTTCTAACTTTGGGTCTATCGTTTGCTCAAAAAAAATTTGGAAAAATTTTCGGCTTTCTATCCAAGTGAAAACTTAAAATTTTCCCTATAAAATCGTTTTTTAAAAATATCCCTAAGATTTTTTATCACGAATTAAATAAAAGGAGCATTTTGACTTTGATTGCTTGTAACTTCGTTAAAAATCATCGCAATTTAAAAAAATCAATTTTTAAAGCTAAAACTTTGCTTTATTGAATGATATAATAACAACAACAAATATATATTCTATATACAATTCTGAGCTAAAAAACAGCCCGAATTTTTTAACCAATCCAATAATTTGGAATTGTATTTTTAATCTGTGCAACTATTATAACAATGTATCTATAAAATGATTGAAATTTAATTTGTTGAGGGT
>Ga0157364_1008723_pt1 | contig 10510 bp, 7 predicted proteins | sample AttsexASBM2_FD_111476 | JGI IMG/M metagenome (GOLD analysis project Ga0157364, IMG submission 111476) | Fungus gardens microbial communities from leaf cutter ant in Ribeirão Preto, State of São Paulo, Brazil - Atta sexdens ASBM2 | ecosystem: Host-associated > Fungi > Mycelium > Unclassified ... | reverse complement strand
GAGAGAGAGAGAGAGAGAGTCTGAGGATAGGATGAAGTACGTCGTGGCAAGGTAGGGAATTTGATGTCACTAAGCGAGGAGACCAAGGAAGAAGAAGTCGACGTCACTGGGCGAGGAGACCGCGGGAGGGAGACAGGGCCTACCATGTTGTTCTCTCTCTTCCACCCATTATATGGTATAATTCTCTCCCTTCAACTCGTTGCGGTCCTATACTTACTCATGCTCTCTCTCTCTCTTCCTTCCGTTGCAATCCTATATCTATCTACTGTCTTCCTTATGTTTTCTCGCTTCCTCTCGTTGCAGTCCTATACCTATCATATTATTCGCGCTCTCTCTTCATCCTCCGTTATATTCTCTCCCTCGTTTTTTCTTCTTTCTCACAATTTTATTAAATAAACATGGTATTTGTTTTCCGATTTTTTAATGATATGACTTAGCAATGATTTTGATTTAGCAACTAATTATAATAATATTTTTAATAATGTAATACAAATAGCTGAGCGTGTAATACAAATTCATAATTATCAAACCATTATAAATTATTATTGAGTAACTATCGAACAATTATTGTACTACATCGTACAGCTATCATATTAATAATCAGTTCTAACTATAGAGAAAGAAGATTTGATTCTACTCGCGGTAAAGAAAAACAGGAATGTGCAGGTTTCAAAGTTACGTTAGCTGTCATAGAAATAAACGAAAAAAATATTTTAGGATTGTGGAGGAAACCCAGAAAAAAATAGAGATTAGAATTATAATTTCTTATTATTCAATTTTTATTTTAATAATTTGATTTATTTATTTGAGGAAAAATTGCGCGCCCTTTTATCATATTTAATTCTATCGCTGAATAAAAGCAGAAAAAAAGGAGACTGAAAATAATTTATTCAGTAATATAATTCAATAATATATTTAAGTATCATGTTACACATTTTTTTTACAAAACAATAATTTATTTTTTACTTTAAATGTACACAGTGTACACAATTTCATCTGAAGCGCACATTATTGATTCACACTCTATTCAAGTTTCATTATAAACTTCAATCTCTTAATGCATTACATATTTATCGTTAATACAATTTTGGCATATAATAGTTACAAATTGTTAAAATGTTCTCTCGCACGCGATTTTATTAAAACGATATTTATTTTACGACTTTTATAATGCGATTTTATGATAGAATGATACGAACACAATTTTAATAATATTTTAATATGTATAGATCAATCATCCGAATCACACTATTATATTAAGTAATTTAATATCACGAAGATATGAAGAAGGAGTGATGAACAGATTAGAGAAAAGATAAATTTTCAAAAAAATATATTTTTTAATATAGATTTATTTATCTAATATTTAATGCAGCATGTACAATATAATTTAAATACTAGACTACTAGTTCACATTTTATAATAAAATTTTTTATCATAAATTTTGTGCAAAGTGTTTGCAGTATCGCGTTTATTAGTAATTTATCTTAAAAATGATACAAAATATTTGAATATTTTTTATTAACCGTGCGTACATTGACTTAGTTTATAGTATACTCGACACATTGCTCGAGCTCAAATAAGAAAAGTAGGGTTGTTGGATTCATGTACAAGCATGTACTATACAATAACAATTTTACTGTTTTCATATCACGTATATTAACGTATATTAACAAGTTCTACAAATCTTGAATCAGTGATGATGATGATGATGGGACAGTTGACTGCATTAATTGCTCGACATCTGCATGTCACTCGATAAACGCCTTCTACATAGTTTGAGTTAAGATTATGCGGTTGCCTCGATTGTCGCAGATCGCAATTTCTACATGAGAGTAGGTCCCACGACGATCCCAGGAACTTATACGCTATCAATGTTAATGCGTATTTCCATCAAGATATGAGATGTGTAGCGAGGTTTCGAAGATATATGAGAAGATGCGCTGTAGAAAAAACATGTAAATAGAATTAGAAAAATACATAACATATAAAATGTATAAGCAAAAGCATTTTATAAAAATTGAATAAACTTACTGTCTCTTGCATGTCTCATCCTGTTGAATTGAAACATAATAGTTCACAGCATGAGACATTTTCAAGGGTAGTGTATTCTGATACAGTAGAAGCAATCTGTTCTATGTAGGAACAATCCACAGAGCAACTAATAAGACTTGAAGTAATAAGACTTATGGATCATAAGTCTCTTTTTTTAAATAGTGATCCCCATCACAAATTTTCAGAAGCTTCGCATTCCACTGAATCCTCAGCGTATGTATTGAGTCAACTGACCGATCAGTAATGTCGCCATAAGTCTCTCTAATTAGTGCTCACCATTTCCAACAATATCCAAGTTATTATTGAAAATTATTATTTTTGCAAGAGTTGTTTCAATTTCACCTGTATATATGTGCGATTTTACTTTAATATAGATATCATAATTATATTTTATGATATCAAAATAATATATGTTTCACAACGTCTAGAACTTCGTTGTATATTCCAGCAACACCATGAATCGTACATTGACATTTAGGAAGATTTAAATTTCTATAATCATCAAACTTCGAATCACACATATTGATATGTTTATATATCTGCAATGTGTTACACTTGATAAGTACGTTTCGAAATCCAAGCTCTTATAGTATACTAGCAAATCCATCGAATCGCTCTATCGAAATGCACCATCGAAGAACAATATTGTTTATCCTTTTTACACAGAATAACGTAAACATACAATTTTTAACGTTTAAAATATAATATCCATAGACGTTTTTGGATGCGATGACTGCGGCGATAACTATTCACTGAGTGACTGATGTATTAGTGTTCTCTTTCGTTTATGCGTTTTTAATTTTTAATTTTTCTTTTTTTTATTTTTTAATTGTTTATTTTTTTCTTTCAGACGATGTATTTAATATGGAATTTTATTTATCTTTACAAATATGCAAGTTAATTTTTAATGTAATTGCTATCAAGCCTACATTTAATTATGCAATGACATATATATGAGAATGCACTTTGACGATATGAAATCTTTTTTTTATATTTAAGGGACTAGCGACAATAAAGTTTATCTGTTCTTATTCAAAAAATGAGTTCAGTGTATTCAATATTTTATGAATCTTTACTAATATAGTGTTAGTTTTTCAGAATAATGATGAATTATAACGAATAATATGTTTCCATACAGACGTACATCTAAATTATCCTAATTGCAAAGAATTTGTTACTTGCATACCTTTAATGTTAAGAATTAACGGTATGATATCTTTTTAAGGATATAAAAGATCAACATTGTCGATCAACTGATCCCTTAGATAAAAGTACTTTATTTCTTTGAATGTTTGCAAGGTCTATGTACGCTGCTACAATATCAAATTATTTCTTAATAACGACAATCATTTATTGTTATAATAGAATTAATTAAATTGTTGTAATGGTTCTGTCTCATTATTGTAATCAATAAACTTTCTATTAATATAACGGTAAATTCGTGACATTAGGTATACCGTTTCTAAATACATTTCATACAATTATACATTATTAATTTAGTCCCTATCTTTATTCTCTTCATTGTTGTACATGTTGTACACATTGCGATAAATAATTTTTAAGACTGGCGCCATATCTCAGCAATTAGTGTTTAAGACTGGCAACATCTGTTGAACATTAGCATCATTAGAAAAATACGTTGTTCTTCTTTCAAACGCACCTAAGTTTATGAAAATCGGATAACAAATGACAAAACAGACAGTTCTAATCAAATTTTAAATCGATGTTGAAATTTTATCATTTATGGAATAAAGAGCAATAAAAAATTCAATGCAAAGTGTATGATGACGTTTGTTTAAGTCGATCAAAATGTTTTCTTGTGGTATAAACGATTTTTGAATGGTAGAGAGTCGCTGAAAGGTGAAGGAACATACGGGAAGGCCAATTTCAATTCAAAAATCAGAAATGATCGAAAAAGTGATTTTGTTACAAATGCCTGCAATGCTTCACTGAAAATGATGGAAGAGACTCTGGACATTAATCGAAAGACGATTCGGACTATTTTTCATGAGGATTTGAGTAAAACAAAGGTCTGTGCTAAATTTGTTCCACACACTTTGACAGATAAACAAAAATTAATGAGAGTTGGCCATTCCAAAGACGTCTTTGCAGCTTCCAGAAATGATTCAAACTTTCTGAAATCAGTTATTACGGATGATGAAACATACTTCTAATATGATTCAGAAACTAAGCGTCAAAGTACCGAATGAATGTCGAAAAATTCACCAAGCCAGAAAAACACAAAAAGTGCCTTCAAAAATCAAGACAATGCTCATTACATTCTTTGAGCAAAGGAATTACCCATAAAGAATTCGCTCCATCTGATCAAATTATTATCTCGAAGGCATCTACTGGCAATTATTATCTCGAAGTTTTGAAGCGTTTAATAGCCAATCGTATCTGTCCCGAATATCAAGATTCAGAAAATTAATTGTTGTTGCACGATAACGCATCTCACAATTCACTCATTATTCGTCAATTTTTGGCCCGAAATCAAATCTCAATCATCCGCCATATTTACCTGATTTGACTCCGTGCAACTTCTCTTTATTCCCAAAATTGAAATTAAAGTCGAAAGAATGCTTTTTCAAAGACATTTCCGACCATTCAAACAGCTTCAACTTGGACACTACAGGCAATATCACAAAATGAGCTGAGTCATGCATTTGTGAATCATTTTTGAATCGCTGTAATAAATGTATTGAAGCAAGAGGAGATTATTTTGAATAAATAAAACATAAGCATAAGAATATTTTGTTTCTATAGTGTTTTATAGGCTCAGTTTTAAAAATTAAAAATTAGTTTTAAAAATTATTTGTCACACTGTGTATCTTATAAAATTTATTTATATTATAAATAATTATATTTATATTATAAACTTACTATTTATATTATAAACTTACTGTTTATTGATTACAATAATGAGACAGAACCATATTACAACAATTTAATTAATTCTATTGTAACATAAAATAAATGATATGTATATATAATAATATAAATGATTGTCGTTATTAAGAAATAATTTGATATTGTAGCAGTGTACATAGACCTTGCAACATTCAAAGAAATAAAATACTTATTTTTATCTAAGGGATCAGTTGATCGACAATGTCTTTTATACCTTCAAAAAGATATCATAACATTAATTCTTAACATTAAAGATATGCAAGTAACGAATTCTTTGCAATTGGGATAACTTAGATACTGATGATGTATGGAAACATATTATTCGTTATATTCGTGGTCTGTATGGAAACATATTATTCATTATAACATTACTCTGAAAAACTAACACTGTAAAGATATCCATATTGTAAAATCCATATTGAACACTGCCTAAACTTATTTTTTGAAAAGAGAATGGGAACAGACAGACTTTATTGTCGCTAGCGCTGATCCCTTAGATATAAAAAAAAAAGATTCTATATCGTCAAACTGCATTTTTATATATGTGTCATTGCATAGTTAAATGTAGACTTGATGGCAATACATTGAAAATTAACTCGCTATTTGTAAAGATAAGTAAAATTCCATACTGAATACACCGTCTGAAAGAAAAAAATAAATGAATAAAAAATAAAAAAAAATAAAAATTAAAAATTAAAAACGCATGAACGAAAGAGAATTCTAATACATCAATCACTCAGTGAATAGTTATCGCTGCAGTCATCGCATCCAAAAACGTCTATGAGGATATTACATTTTAAACGTTAAACAAAAATTGTACGTTTACATTACTCTGTATGAAATGAATAAACAATATTGCTCTATGATGGTGCATTTGAGTCGCAGTATAAAGAACTTGGATTTCGAAATATGCTTACCAAGCATAACACAGATGTATATAAACATATGAATATGTATGATTCAAAGTTTGATGATTATGTAAATTTAAATCTTCCTAAATGTCATTGTACGATTCATGATGTTGCTGATGAAACATACAGCGAAGCTCATCCACACATGGACGTTGTGGAACATATATTACTTTGATGTCAAAATGTAATTGTGATATCTATATTAAAGTAAAATCGCACACACACAGAGACGAAATTGAAATAACTCTTGATGCGAAAATAATAATTTTCAATAATAACTTGGATATATTGCTGGAAATGGTGAGCACTAATTAGAGAGACTTATGGCGACATTACTGATTCGGTCAGTTGGCTCAATACATACTGAGGATTCAGTGGAATGCGAAGCTTCTGAAAATTTGTGATTTAAATAGTGATAGGCATCATTATTAAAAAAAAGAGACTTATGATCATAAGTACTTATTACTTCAGTTCGTTCTGGATTGTTCCTACTACATAGAACAGATTGTTTCTACTATATCAGAATATATTACCCTTGAAAACATCTTATGCTATGAACTATTACGTTTCAATTCAACAGGATGAGGCGTGCGAGACAGTAAGTTTATTCAATTTTTATAAAATTTTGCTTATACATTTTATACGTTATGTATTTTTTAAATTCTATTTACATGTTTTTTTCTACAGCGCATCTTTTCATGTATCTTCTAAACCTTGCTACATATATCTTGATGAAGAGACATTACGCATTAACATTGACAATTGTATAAGTTCCTGGACATCGGGACCTACGTCTCATGTAGAAATTGTGATCTGCGTCAATCGAGGCAATCTATAATCCTGCACGCATTAACATGGAAAACGTTTATCGAGTGATCGAGTGACGTGTAGATGTCGAACGATAAATGCAGTCAACTGTCTCATCATCATCATCATCATCACTGATTCAAGAATCTGAATTCTGAATATAGAACTTGTTAATGTATATGATATGAAAAACGTAAAATTGTTATTGTATAGTACATGCTTGTACATGAAACCAACAATACTCTTCATATTTAAACTCGAGCAATGTGTCGAGCATGCGTATTATAAGCTAAGTCAATGTATACACGGTTAGTGAAAAATTCAAATATTTTGTATCATTTTTAAGATAAAATTGTATAATAAAATTGCGTGCGAGAGAATACATTTTAACAATTTGTAACTATTATACGCCAAAATTGTATTAACAATAAATGTGATGCATTAAGAGATTGCGTGAAGTTTATGATGAAACTTGAATGAGTGTGAATCAATAATGTGCGCTTCAGATGAAATTGTGCACTACGTTACATTTAAAGTAAGAAACAAATTAATGTTTTGTAAAAAAATACGTAACATGATACTTAAATATATTATTGAATTTTTTAAATTATTTTCAGTCTCCTTTTTTTCTCTATTCAGCAGTTTAGAATTATATATGATAAAAGGGCGCACAATTATTCTATAATTTCCTAAAATGAGTTAATCAAATTATTAACATAAAAATTGAATAAAAAATTGAATAAAAAATGATAATAAGAAATTATAATTCTAATCTCTATTTCTTTCTGGGTTTCCTCCACAGTTCTAAAATATTTTTTTCGCTCTCTTCTATAACATCATCTACTTGTAACTTTGAAACCTGTACATTCCTGTTTCTCCTTATCGCGAATGGAAACAAATCTTTTTTCTCTATAGTTAGAATTGATTATTAATATGATAGCTATACGATGTAGTACAATAAGTGTTCGATAATTACTCAATAATAGTTTATAATGATTTGATAATTAGAAACACTCAACTATTTGTATTACATTATTAAAATTATTATTATAATTAGTTGCTAAATCAAAATCATTGCTAAGTCATATATTTAAAAATCGTAAAATAAATACTATATTTATTTAATAAAATTGTGAGCAAAAAGAAAAGACAACGAGAGGGAGAATATAATGAAAAAAAAAAAAGAAAAAGGAAAAGGAAGAAAAAGAGAGAATAATATGATTGATATAGGACTGCAAGGGAAGCGAGAAAGCGGTAAACGACAGCAAAGCCGCGCAACATCAGCTCGAAGAGCTGCAACGTCACGATCATGTGATGGAACAAGGTCGCGGACTGTATCTCTGTACAAATAAGAACTGTATTTCAGTTTGTGCAAAAAAATGCGAACAAGGCGTAGCTGCAAAAAAAAAAGGCTAAAGAGATGACAAAAATGCTGTCTGGGGCAACTACCAATGTGCAATTGAACGAGCTCGCAAAACGTGTCATATTTTAGAGCGTTTTCATGCGTATCGATGAGCGACGGGCGCCGAAACGAAAGTGGTATCATGAATCTGGACAATGCGACGGGACCTAGTATTCATTAGGCATCAGGAGGAACAACCGCGTCGTATATTTTGACACAGTTTCGGTGATCTTCGATTGCCTAAGAAACTGGTGCGATATATTTCGGGAATGATTCTACGATGAAAGAGTACAATCGCACATCTTATCAGACGTACGATCAAAGCTTCTGCGGACAGATGTGCCTGCGGTTTCTACAAACGGTCGATGCACGTGAATTTAAAAAGCTCGATGAGATGCTATGAAATCTCAATACTGGTTGAACGTTTCCCATTATGTCGCTTACGCGGGAAGAGCACCATCCGAACTACATTTTCGATATAGATTTGAGTGACGGCGATTACGAGCTCTGACGATTTTTGAGACTTATCACACGATACCGAACGTGAACGAATCGAAACAACAAATTTCGCCAAAGATGACGCGGAAATTACAATTCCCGAGGGTTCGTAAGAAGTGGGAGACATAAATGAATTTTTGAAATGTGCGATTTTACGAAAACGTCTGCGCTGCAACGCGCTTGAAACCATTGACGTAGTGCGTGATGACAATAGCAACAATAATATCGATAACAATGAGGGAGAATATCCGATTACGCTCAGCGCAAATTACAGCACGATGAGATGCGAGATTAGATGTGCATACAGAACAATCTTTGACAAGCCCAACAGCATTGGATCGTTGCTGGGATTCTCGTCGAAGTGTATACTGCGACCGCGAAGATGACACGAACGTGTCAATCAACATAATGAACGTAAACGTTATCCGCATAGAGTGTAACGTTACCGCGTGCGCGTACAACGGTAAAAGCGTGCATACAATACACGAATTTTTGCTGAGCGTGCCGCCGAGATATAAGATATCGAAGATGCTCGCGCAGATCATTTACCCATCACCGCACGGAGCATTACGAATCTAATGATACGCATCGTCGATTAGAATAGATGATTGCTCGATTTTTGAAAAGAAGAGATCGTCGTTAGATTGCACGATGGCACAATGATAACGCGAGCGTGAAATGCTCGTACTGAACGGAACATACACAGAGAGATAATGTATTTCTTACAAAGCAGTGATCACAACTCGATAACACTCACTCATCCAGCTGCAAGAAAAAGAAGCTCAGCGCGTCGAACATTAAATTTTTAAGTCTTTGGGATTCGCGGTGCGCAATGAAATGACTGATATCTTAAATATTAAAGATGATCCGATCTTAGACGATCGCATTGTTAAGATTTGAGACTCACACGAATAATCTATTTGTCAATACAATGTTCGAGTACAGCGATGATATATGAATATCCATATAGCAGGATCTGTACGCACTGCCATACGAAAGATTTCTATACATCGAAGGAAAACTGCTGACGTGGCATTGGGAAATAATTGTGTTCATATTCGATGAGAATTCAATAGTGTGGAGATTGACCGTAATAGAAACGTGGGCTAGCACACTCAAAAGTTATGTATATCGTCCGACAGAAACGTGATTATGCGCAATGCCAGCTGGGAAGTGCAGACTATTGTGGCCGAATACTTTAATTTCTGTGTACCGCTCTATTATTGAGATTCTGTTATAAACGCGTGGTAATCAATGCTCGTTATGAATTGATTTTAATACGAGTGCGTAGTGACAACAATTGTTTGACGCAAGATCCGGCGACAGAGCCGATACTCGAATTATTCAAAGTACAGTGGCAAATGTCACACGTATTATTGAGCTAGATAAATAAACTGGCGATACTGCGCGTTTTGGAGAATGGACGATATCTGAGCATGACTTTTCGTTCATAGAATCTATACGAGTTTCTGCTCTTGAGAGCACAACCAAGCATAGGCTATCAAGACGGCTACTCAGCTCGAGAAGTCACTCTACGTTATCTTTGCTTTGCAAACAGATCGAAAAAAACATCATGTCTGAGGATATGAATCGATTCGACTGCAAATTAACCAATGCGAAACTTTACCTGAACCCGAAATGTTATCCGTACGATGATTTGAATTTGGATTTCGTTAAAAACATGTGCGATTTTGTACATGTACGCGCGTTCTGCAATGGCTACTAGTATACAAGTATCTCGAGCCGAGTCTCATCTTTACGACTTTTTTACGTAATGGCCCGTTCGTGATCATCAATTGCTCTCGACATAACGAATCAAGAACTCTTGAATCAAGGTTCTTGACATTATTAAATTAGATTTTGAATGTAAGGAGAACGTGTACGCAAATACGACAGCCTTATCATACACGATCGCGTGGTTCGGTAT
>Ga0157364_1008722_pt1 | contig 10511 bp, 5 predicted proteins | sample AttsexASBM2_FD_111476 | JGI IMG/M metagenome (GOLD analysis project Ga0157364, IMG submission 111476) | Fungus gardens microbial communities from leaf cutter ant in Ribeirão Preto, State of São Paulo, Brazil - Atta sexdens ASBM2 | ecosystem: Host-associated > Fungi > Mycelium > Unclassified ... | reverse complement strand
TTATGGATTCTAGTTATTGATAATAATATATGTTAGAAGAAAATATTCGTTTAATTATGATTGATATTAATGCTACGAGATTTCAGTGAGATATCACGAATCTTTAAAATCCTGGGGTTGCTGCGAAAACGGTCACGAACTGTCGTGATAATTTTCACTTGGTCTAATGTTATCGTTCGTACACGCGATTCGACATTACGTTAGTTTTATCTTCATTGTATCCCCGTGACATTATCGCGAAAAACAGCGTTTCCTGGATGACGATCAGTCTCGCAATCATGGAAAAACGGTTGTGTACAGCTGTGTCATGGGTTTACGAGGTCAGCGGGTGGCCTTTCTAATCCCGGGATTTGCGCGCAAGGGTCACGATACCACCGAGGAGACCTGTCCAGGTCGATCGTGTATACCTTCTCCGGGCATATATCCAACGGCGAAATCACTGACGCATTTGTTGTCGCGTGCGGGTGTCGTCGGCGGGCGTCGTTTCTCCCCCGGGTCGGTGCAACGCGTCGGTGCGAGGGATGTCAGACGTGGTCGCACCGCAGGAGGCCAGGAGCGCGCGGACGCAGTGTGTGGTGCCACGTGATGCGTACCGCGTGTCACCAGGAAAAGTATGATGCCGTACGATCACGGCGGCATCGTGCAGATCACTGAGACCGACCGACCGGCCCGTTTCATAAGCGCCTCGATGCTACCGCCCGACCCGTCCCACCAGGGCCGGTTTCGTAGGGTGCTCTAGTAGGTGCGATGCTTTTGATTTTTGTACTATCGAAACTTGGAGTACGTGAAACACTCTGATTTTGATACTCGCTATCTTTTTACAAAATTTGAAGAAATTAATCTAAATATTTTCCTAACTCAAAATTGAGGAATCAAATTTAAAGAGAAGTTGATTTTTTTTTTAGGTAATGTTATCAAATTCTTGACGTATATCGTAGAAGCGAATGTGTACTTACGTATATACAAAAACAACAGAATATTTATTCGTTATAAATTAATTAGTATATACGCGTATACACTTTTTCCCCGTCATTTTATGTACGAATGAAAATAGTTCAAATTCTATATTAATAATAAAATATATATAGTAAGATAATATATAAAGTAAAATATATATAGTAAGATAAATATATATAGTAAGATTAAATAAGATAAGAATGCATCTGAGTGTTATGAGTGAATATGAGAATAATAAATATATAATCTTGTATCAGGGTGTAAATACTCAAAGCCAGACCTGTGGTTTGCCTCCTTCTGTTCATTGGTTAGTTTTTTCGCGGGTCGATTTGCCGCTGGACGTTTCTCGCGCAAACGCGCCGCGACTTGCGAGGTATTACGAGCACCTTCTCGAAGATCGATCACATACAATTATTGAGACTTAATCATAACTGGTGATTCGCGTCGATCACGCTATGATGACAATCGCTATTTCCAAGATATTGTAATTACTTGCATTGTAAAAAACTGACCATGAAATATTGCATCTCAATTATACGAATGCAATAATATTTTTTTCTTCTTGGATGTGAGTTTAATGAATGTTTAAAATAATTTTATAATTTTATTAGAAATAATATGAATTACATTTTTGCATTATTAATAATTGTACATTATATTTAATTTTATTTCCGACATTTGTTTTTATTATTTGCATTTCAATTCGTATTGAAATATAGAAAAGAAGAATAAAATGCAAAAAATATAAAAAAATAAATATTAAAGCTATAAATGAAAGAATTGTTGATATAATCTTTTTATTCGTTGGTTAGAACAATCTGCTTTTATTTTTTTGACCTGATTTCGTACGACTGTCTTCGCCTCATCATCGCTGTTGAATTGTTGTGGCGCTTGAAATTCCTTCACCCACTTCCGTTGGCTTTTCACTTGAAGAAATTTTTAGTGACTCCTTCAGTGGTGATGAGGTGAAAATAGCTATACCAGATTGCGTCGAGACGTCGGCAGCAGACTTCTTCGACCAAACTTCTGTTGCGATACAATATCTCAATTTAGAAAGCACTGAAAAGTAGATTAGAGTATAAGATTGCAACGAAAAATAATGAAATCGGAGAAACTTCTTTCTCGCCTGTATGTTTATCAGCTTATTAATGTTTATTTTTTAGACATATTAATTTGAAGAAATATCTAATTAATTGATTCTTAATTTCGCGCTTTGAGTTGCTTTAAATATGTTATTAAAACGAAAGGAAAACATGTAGTGCATAAGAGAAAAGGGAATGTATAAAACGCAATTTGAATTTTATGAAAAGAAAAAAAAAAGTAAATTTTGCAAATTATATTATATTAGCATTCTCTTTAGTTGCAATTTGCATAATAAAATTATTTCATCACTGTTGATATCGTGTTATTATACTTTTGCAGGAACATCGCGATTAGTATCTTTGTTCGCGGGTCGATTTGCATGGATAATGTCGATGTAAGCGTTGCATTCAAGGTCGATTCGCGTGTGCATATCCGCCAACTGTGTTATCTGTGCGTGACCTTATTTCTTTTGGAAAAAAACATTTGTAATTTTTTTATTCGTAATTATTTTTTATATAATAATAGTATCTAAAATATATCAAAATAATATGGAATTTACCAAGATAATTGAAAAATATTAAGATTTTAATATTATATCTTATAGGACCGAATATGTGTCAAGATTTTAAATCCTTATATATTCCGTAGGAAGCGCAAATCGAGTAAACAAAGAAGTAAGATTAAGTCTGAATTGTCTGAATGGTGGAAGTTGAGACGATTTATTTTCTTTCTGTAAGTCCAATGGTAGTTTGTCTTCGATTATTCTCGTATTGATATCTCAATCTGTTCGAACAATGAATCTGTTGAATACGACGTATTACTTTTACCATTCTTTTTCAACATGATTGATATTCAAACCAAGAATTGATATTCAAACATGATTAATTAAAATGCAAGCCGTTTGTCGCTTCGATTAGCTCACATCGATCTGCATTCATGCTATATTCAATATGCATACATCACATATGTTACGTAACATCAGGGATTTTCACGTATTAATGAATGCATAAGTATCCATTACACATACACAAGTCATGTATCAACATCATGCATCATTATTAAATGAGGCAAATATCTATCATGTGGCACAACAATAAATTTTAATTAAGAGATTTTGCTGATTTAGTTTCATTTTATTCTTAAATGCTTACATGGAATAAATGATTTTGTTGAAATATTAAAAAATTTAGTTGTATATACAAATCTGAAATTAATTTTATTGAACCATCAAAATAATTATGTCGGAATTGCAAACATGATGAATACGCTGCAATAAATTTTAACATTTTAGTAACTACATTTTAGCGTCCTACATAATTATTTTATCCAAAATTATTTTCAGATCTGTAATCTGTGTCTAGCTAAATTTTTAAATATCTCAACAAAATTATCTTTTTTATGTAGTTCAGCGAACATCTAATTCATGACACGCCTGCTTTATCTTTAACATCAATATTTGCATATTTCTCGTAGAAAGCTCGAGACATCTCCTTCCCTAGAATGATTTCACCCAACAGATTATGACATCACATCACGCGATGCAACCATTATTTATTATCATAATTTAACATATTTACATATAGAATAAACATTTTTGAGAATTAAAATCGAATGTTCTAAAATAAATTTTTTTATTATTGTTTATATTTATTATTGTTTATTTTATGCGTTTTATATTCTATAACGTGATGATAATTTAAAAGTTTACGTAGACACTTATCAACATTAGATTTTCTACAAATTGTACTTTATAATTTTTATTTAGATTATTATATTTTAGATCATCATTAAAAATTAAATTTTGTAAAAATAATAAATATTTTTACAATAAGATCTTATTGTTTAATAAATATTTGTTAAATTATAATTTATTCGCTGTAAACTTTATATTATTTAGAAGCAGCAATAAGATATTTTATTAATATGCATATGATTAATTGAAAACTATATATTGATAAAGAGGAACTCTTAGATGTGATTATCGTTAGCGTAGAAACATGGTTATGTAAATTTTCTTTGCAGCACGTTGCTTAACCCCAGATATTATCCATACGTGTTATCCACACCGGACGAAGAGATTTTCGGCGAATCGATGTTCTGGAAATTAAAAGAAGGATATTTTTTCCATTCGGAAAAAATCAACTGGCTCCATCCCGGAGCCGTTGTGGCGACAATGGTGCTCGATCTACCAACGTTCGATCAGGAGCCTGTCATCAAGTGCTGGGGTATAATCTCATACGAGATCGATGAGACACAATTCCAAATCCCTCTGCCAACCACTGAGCTCTCCATCGACGAAACGATCAATAGTTCATGTATAAGATTTTTAAATGAAAACGGACGCAGTGCGATATTAGCCTTGAAAAGCACATCTACCATAGAGAAAATCTTTAATATTCAGACAGACAATCAAGATGATCGAAACGGGTTCGGCAATAAATTCTTTTCTTTCTTGATCGCAAGAACCTTTATAAAAGTTTGGGACAATGTTTTCTTGGTGAAAGAGCATGGTTGTCTGATGTATTGTTTGGTCGAGATACAATCGATTGATGTCAACAAAGCAAATATCAGGATCTTTGCCAGGTAATGGATCGTTGACGAGCGGATCTGCGTTCTCTTCAGCCGATTTGCGATAAAATGTGTTGCGATGATGGAAGATAGATTTACATTATCAATGATACGATTGCAGATCTGTCAATCAGCTGAATATAATATTGCATCTTCTACAAGATGAATTTCCGGATGTATCTGTTGCGGAGGAGACAGATGATTGCGTTGAGGCTGCGAAGGCGTTGATACACGAGTTGGAGATGATTCGCGATCAAAAAAATATCCTCGAGATACAAGAAGCGAAAGTGATAACAGACTTGCTTATTCCTTAAGTTCTATTTAGCATTGTATATAAAAGATATTCTTAGATAATGTACAATGTAATATAATTATATTGATATAATATATAAAAAATATATCAAAAGTGTTAAACTTTGTTAATGGTAATTGATACAGCAATATGTTATACACAAAATTCACTGACAAGATAAAAAAAAAACAATATAAAGTTTCTGTTACTTTATCTAATTTTTTTCATGTACTTTTATAATATTGATATGATATAATTATTGAATTAAAATTGATATCAAGGCAATTGTTATTGTTTTACTTTCTCAAAAAAATTTATATAAGTCTATAATTTTTTAATTTTTTTTTATGAAATATATATTATATATTGCATGCATGCATTTTAAATAATAATAATAATAACTTTATTGAAATAAAAGAATTTGTATGTAGACACGAACAGAAAAACATTCACACTGGAAATGGGAGGCGTTAGACTATATAAATTTTTGAAATAATTTATTTTGTTAAACTATATAAAGCACATATTCGTAACATATATACTGTAGTGAGAGTGGATAGTGAGTGATCGGAGTGACAGAGTGAGTGAGCGAGTCAGTGAGTGAGTCAATATGGGTCAGTAGACTTCGCTGAGCACTTTTCGATAAAAAATATCATCACTACGACCAGTGTGCATTTAACGTCATCAACGATTACATACGATATAATTCTCTCTTCGATACATATGTATACAGTCATTTCATTACAGGTACCTATCACTTTGTTGTATATGCCCGCTATGTCTCGGCCGCGTCCTATATATATATATATATCTCTCGACTGATTACGTGTCGCAATAGTATATATAACTCCTACGTATTTAAAGTACCTACATTATAAAATCGATAAACTCCTTCGCTGTTGATTGATTAAGACTGAATGTAAGAGAGCACAGCAGCGGCAAGACGTGAAAATTCTGTTAAAATATTGGCTATCGCGCTTCGCATTTCGTAGGTTGAGCTCGTAATGAAATACTGTGGAGTGTGCGCCCATCGGTAGGAATTCAAATTTTCTTCCTTTTTTAAAATTATTTTTGAGATGCGATACGATATTTTAGCGGAGCAGTTGACGCCAATTTCATCGCTCTGATGCAATGTCTGCGACATTGTTATACACGATGTTTCAAAATTGACGAATCAAAATACCAAGAGAGTTTTCAAAAAAAAAGTTAAAAACTTATTTGCCATTTTTCATTCCGAGCAGCAATTTTTGAGCAATTCCAAGTTTTCGAGACGTAAATAACTACGGCTTTATTATTTCGCGTCTTATGTTATTTATGTATATTAACTAGTTTAAGGATTAGCACTATAAGGCGAATATCACGGCGCACACTATTTTTTGTTAATAAAAAAAATTTTTCGATTATGGTATTTTGATTCGCAAATTTCGAGACACCTTGCATTAATTAATCGAGATTGCTTTAAAGCCTATCGATTAGTAGCTGGTCGCTTACTTTTTGTTTGTGCATACGATCATTCAATTCTTTCTTTAAGTGACTGTAATAAAGTTTTTTTTATTATATTACTTCTTTTTTTAATCCATCATCAACAGGACCGGCTCGTTCGCACGTGGAGAAAAGTCTCGCCCGAGACTTGACGAGAGGTTGGCATTATTACTCTACATCATCAATCAATGATCATTCGTCACGACACTTGTTAACAGCGAGTTAATTAATCTTATTTGTGTGCCTGGCATTGAAAGCTTTCTCCTTTGCGAACTCCGTCGGCGTCTACGTTTATTGTAATGCACGACATCACTCGGTCTCTCTCTTATATTTTTCATCATCACACACATACTCTCTCTCTCTCTCTCTCTCTCTCTCTCGCTCGTTCTCGCTTTCTTTCTCTCTTTCATGTATTGTCCGCTTGGCTTATTTACATATTACATTGGGCTTCAACTGTACACGCGGATATATACCCATATGTATATTCAATGTACATAGGTACTCAATTCCCATTCGTTCTCGTTTCTCGTGAGCATAATTTACAATAAACTAGTTTTGACATTTTCATTCTTGTCATCGTCGTCGCCGTTGTCGTCGCTGTTACCGTCGCAGTAGTTGTCTTCATTTGAATATCGCTCACTAATACACGCAATATTCGACATTCTCATTTCCGAAGCTTTAAATCGTACGCTTAGCAATCTCGGTTTTATAAAGGTCGCGATCGATCACTGAATTCTTATCTGGAGCGACTTCGACTCGTTTTTGATAGGACTATAAGACTGCTTGAGCTTCGTAATCTAAAGACCATGGATTCAATTGGATAAGATATAATTTTTACCTAACTTGATTTATTATTTATTATCACATAAATAATAACTGATTTGTGAAATAAATTTTATATAGAGTAGAAATTCCAGATGAATAAAATTAAATAAATTCATAAAAGACATTTCAACATAATACATTTTACATAGAACTATCTCAAAGATAGCAAAGATCTTAAAAGGCTAATATTTTCTGCATGATTCTAATCTTTTATATGATATTACATTTTATTATTTTTAACTCGATTTTGATAAAATTTATCAAGTTTTTAACATGTGAATGTATGGTCCTCAGCAAACGATGCTGTTGAAATCCGAAAAAAGACAAACTTGAATTAATGAAACATTTCTCAACGCGCAGAAAAGCGATCGTAATTTAATGTACTATCAGTTCGCCAAGAAAATTCTGCTATTTCGAGAGCAATGCAATTAAATTCAAATTTAAATAATTCTGTAAAAGAATTCTTGGTATAACATAACGTAAATATAATGTCTTCATAAATATAATATCTAATGGAAGTCGATATCTGCCTCTTCTTTTACTTAAGCAAGAAAATCTTAAAATTGATGTATATGCTTTGAAATGTAACAGCAGTAATTATATGCACACTGTAATTATATGCACAATTTTAATGGTATGTATTAAGCTTAAAGTGAAAAAGAACCTGAAACCGACATCATATTTTTCATGATGTTCCGCAATGCAATATCGGCATCTTTATGATTATAATCGCTGTTATAACAAGTATCATATTATACGTATATATTGATTGCGAGCTTTGACGTCTCCTTTTCTACGACGAATTTAATAATAAATATGAAGAAATTAAATGTGCGCGGAAATATTCTGAATTAATTGTTTCACATGAAATACTGCATATTTGTCACCAAATTTTTAATGAAAATACTTAGATGCATCTTCTTTGTATTTTAAAAACACTTTTTTATAATTCAAACTCGAGACACATGATTATACATACAATTTGTATTTTAATGAATAAGAAAACAGATGTGTGAAAATATAATGCAATTTAAGCAATTAAAATATTTGTAATTATTTGTTTTATAGTGCATGTTAAATCCAAGTATATACATCTAGATTTTAGAGCATTTATTAATATTCAAATTTCAAATGTATTTTTTTAGTTGCGTTAAGTATTGAATAAAATTAGAAGAAGTAATTGATGACAATTTTACATTAAATCTTCATGTATTAATCATGTATTATTATTAGTCATTTATCTCGCGCGCTTCTGTTCTGCTACGGAAAATAAAGATTCCTTCTATATTTTCACTATTCCTTGTAGAAAAAACTACGCACAAAATTGTAATACAGTATAATACAGTCACATTTACATGAGTCATAGGATGGAGGAGAAATCAGTTTTTTGAACAGGCAATACTATAATTGCACCAAAGTATTTATTCTTAGAATAAATAGCAGCGAAGGCACTAAATTATATTAATATCTGTTCATTAATGATTATTACGAAAGTAAAGTTAACATTTTTTATCAGCATACAAGTACCGTCTAGAAATAAGAACAATTCCAGAAACTCTATTCTTTAAATTTTTATAAATACGAACATCATATTTTGCGGTACGCAAGGAAACTGTTAAGTAGATCCTTTTAATTACATTTCATTTGATGCATTCCTTTCGCATTTACTTCCTATTATGCAGTAACATAAATTCTTTGCAAAATATTTATCGCAATGCCGATTTGGCGGACTAATGCTGCATAACGAATATATTTCACGCTGATTGAAATCCTAATTATGACACTCGCCAGTAACTCATCGCAATCGAGAAAAATTAGAGTAAATGTATTTGTAGACATTTACGTTAGTCGCGTAATGCATATGGAAATCTATTGACGAAATATACAAACGTTTGCCTTATTTTCGCCGACTTCAGCATAGAGACGTCGTTACTTTTTCCCCACTACGTGATTAACCTTAATACTTGTTTCACTTTGAAATTGTTCTCTCCGCTACTTATACGATTTATCGCGATTGACTTCACTGGTAGAACGCGTGTCGCTTTGTAATATTTTATTTGCAATTCATTCTATATATATGTACACGTCTGTCCGCGCATCCGTATACATCGATAACACATTCGTTTTATGCGATATTTGATAGCGGCAATCGGAAAATAATCTCCAGCGAGAAATATTTCGATACAATTCTACTAGTTAGATAAGAAATACAGTCGTCGCAGTCGTGTGTTTTACATATTTGCTATTTATAGTAGTTTTATAAAGCTTTGTTATAAGCACATATGGACACATTACAGTGTATACGTATGCGCGGACATATTTAACATAGATTACATTATCAGTGATTAAATAATAGCATAGAAAATAATTGTTTTCCTCGCCATGAAGCTAGAGTCTTTCAACTATTTTGCCATTGACCTTTGATACTTGATATTTTTTACTCTCATTTTCTTATACATAGTTTAGTTTTTCAACTAGTTAGTCGCTAGTGTGATACTGTATGAAATCTCGGAGTATGCATGTACGTGTGTATATGTATTTGGTTGTGTATGCTGCACGTGTTTATACATTCGCGCTTGTCATGCTTTGTCGCTATTCGAACGATTATGTATGCGGATGCATGTATAATTTCGTCGGCAGGCAGGACACAATATGCACTAAAAAAAAGACGTTCTTTTTTCAGATAAAAAGCAAGAACGCTTTTGAATAAGTGTCATAAAATATATTGCTACAGAATGTATGATATCTTAAATAGTATGTTATTATTTATAATTTGATTTATAAATGGCCGAGTTTTTCTCTTTCAACGATGAGAGTAATACCGAGAAGAATACGAAAATTGTGTTGTCAGAATTTGAATTTTATATTTGAATATTTGGAAAATCACTTTAATTGATTGTTATTAATATCTATTGAATATCACATGCCTGAAAAAAATTGTGTAATTGTGATCGCGATGTTGATAACTGAATTAAACCAGAGAAATTATTGCGTATATTTATATATTCGTATTAAATATAATGCCACTAGATAAGAATATAATTTAAAATACGCGCGGAATTTTGTTTGAATATTTTGAATACAGATTACTTTGATTGAATTAATTGAAAATTATGAAAAACCACTTTGCGTTGAAATTAAAATAATTAATAACCGTTCCTAATCTTTTCATTTTATTTCAAAATTATTCAAAATTATTATTTCGCGATTATGATAAAAAAAAATTCGCGTGCAAAATCAATTAGATTTCTTCAAATTCTCTTTTACATTAAAAATTTCGGTCCTGTTTTCTTTAGTATCCGCG
>Ga0157364_1008721_pt1 | contig 10511 bp, 8 predicted proteins | sample AttsexASBM2_FD_111476 | JGI IMG/M metagenome (GOLD analysis project Ga0157364, IMG submission 111476) | Fungus gardens microbial communities from leaf cutter ant in Ribeirão Preto, State of São Paulo, Brazil - Atta sexdens ASBM2 | ecosystem: Host-associated > Fungi > Mycelium > Unclassified ... | reverse complement strand
TTGAAAGAAATGTCCCATATTGGTATATTAAAGACATTAAATTCAGTTTCCCTCAATAAATCAATAATATTGATGTCATAATGTAATTTGTGATAATTGATTTCTGTGTAAGAGTTGATTGTTTATCTATTCAAAGTTTTTAAATATGAAAGAGACTTAGATCTATTCTCACTCTACAATATGATCGAGTTTATTTCGACAGTAGACGGCAGCTTGAGCTAATAATATTCCTCCCTCTGGGCAAATAGAGCAAAGTTTGAAATCAGAAACGCGAAGGGTTGTCTCGCGCCCCGACTTTCTTTTTTTTACGTTGTATCTTTTCCTTCACCCCGCGAGTTTTACCAGTCTCTTTAGCCCGGCAAAGAAGAGAGTATTGTGCAGAAAACTTCCACGTGGTGTGTCAGGCCGCGTCGCCGACTGCCATACTTGTGTGAGACCGCCACTCTTTTGATATTTCAACGTAGTAGACGAGTGGCGTGTCGTAATGAAATCATCTCCAGTGCTTTGATCTTCTCCCCGTGCGGCACACCCCCTGGCCATCGTCGGTAACCTCCGTGTCGCTTTCCCTGGAAAACGCGTGGTCGTTCCTGCCACCCACGCGAATGTCCCACTCATCCTGCACCCGGCTCTACCAGTACCCTTCAGTCGCGTCTCCACGCAGACAGGTAGGCAGGCAAGGTACACGGCCCATTCCAACCCCACACACCCCCATAATGAGTTCCTTCTGCACTTCTTTACCGCAACACATTTTTATCATGCAAAAAGCAATTTTCTAATTATGACAAGTGCTAACCGGTTATTCTTTGTTGGATATGTCTTTATATTCTTTTCATTACATTTGCCAGCCGACTCATAATTATCTTCTCGCACAAAGTTTCCCGCGCAGGAGAAGGTGCTAACGGAACCTAGAACGTAAAGTAAGCGTTGCACAACGTAAAAAGAATTTGTACGCGGTGTGATATTGTGCAAGAATCGTGAGATGTTTTCTTTGCGCGAAAAACGGCAATAGATGGTGACGATGATGGATGTCGGAGCTGTTGCGTCAGAGACAACGCGGACATAAGACGATGAAGTGCGAATGAGTCGCCTTTTTCTTTTATATGATATGGATAGAAAGAACCCTCGATAATGCTCAGTACTACTCTTTCAGTTTAACACTTCATGAACAGGCGATCACACGTTGAATCACGACACTATAAGATGACGTAACTGTACATTTGATCAGAAGGAAAAATCGAAAAGAAACAACGTAGATAAAAAAAAATAATACGCACAGCCCATATTTTATCTTTTCTGTACGGCAAAAACGTATGAACAATAAAAATGTCACTAATCGAAAAACAATTTGGCACCAATAAAAAGCTTCGTAATCACAAAATTGTAACTTTTAAAAGAGTTTTACAATAGTTTTTTTCTTGAAAACTTTGCATTTATCAATTATAATAAAAACAAATTAATAAATCAATATAAAACTGCATAGATTAGCGTTGAAATTTTTTTGAAAACGTAATAATGTTATTACTACGTGAAAATGAAATATTTCAGACAATTTTTAATTTTTGTTTTGAAAATATCTACAAATATTCTCAGAAATGCAGTTTCTCTATTTGTGTCATTGAATTATTCTGCAATAATTATAACTAGTAATGCACTTAATGAAAGTTTGCTGTACTTTATAGTTTTCTAATAATGTACCAATTTACTTTCATAACAAAATATACTTATATAAAATAATTATTTAATTAATAATTACATGACTTAAACCATGTAATTCAAACAAAAGTTTGAATCATTTTATTGTATTAAAGTTGTAGTTAGCATTTCTAGCATCAATATTGTTATATCAACATCATTATCAACATATTGTTTATTTAATAATATATATTGTTTAATAGTTATTATTATTTATTGTTTATTGTTTATTGTTATTTCATTTAAAAACAGAATTATAATAATTACATATTTTAGATTCTTCTCATAAAGTTAAGAGACTGATTAAAATGTATTAAAAGAAAGATTATTTATGCAAGCGAGAAAAAAGCAACAATATAATACATAAAAAGGAATAACGGTAGGAATAAGGGCACTATTTACTATAGTGGACAGTGACGATGATCGATACGCGGATAAGCGCGTTGACGAAGGCGCCAAGAAGCATAGGAAAGGAAAAGGGACAAGAAGCTTGTTCTTTGTACTGAAAGAACCATGACCGTGGTGGCTATATAAGGTGTATCGAGCAACAAGGACTAACGGCCTTTAATTAATAAAGTTACGCGAACAACTCTCAAAGTCTTCCTGCCTCCCGTCCCCACCCACTAGCAGCTATTTCCTTCGCTTTAGAAATTCTGGTATTTTCCCCCACTTCCCCTCATTGCTCTTCGTACTTCGCATCTTTCATAAAGGCCTACCTGCGAAGTTGTAACCCTTTATTGGATGAGAAAGTGCCTTCCGCTTATTTTACAGAGATACTTCGCCATGAATTTTCCTTCGATAATTATGATTGTTTTTTTATTATACATATATATAATTTTTTTATAGTATTTTAAAAAATTTATTTTAGTTTATAATATTAATAATGTTTGATAAAATTAACAAATATGTAAATATAACAAATTTATTTATATACTTTCTAAATCTAAATTAGTAGATAATTACTGATATCAATGTTAAATATTCCATTGATAATCAATAAATGAAATGTGAGATCCCTAATCTATCTAATGTTTATTATGTGATTCTAACCTTGTTTTAATAAATAAATTCAGTAAATGTAATATTAGAAGATTGAAATTAACATGCAAATATCAGTATTTTAATTATATAATACTCAAATATTCTTCTTTTTTTAGTTGAATTTCACTGATTATCTCAGTGCCAAGTATGCCACTGGGTAATTAGTGACTTCAATTGATTTAGATTTAGAGAGTATAGATGTAACAATTATCAACTTAAATTTTTTTTCAAATTTGCGTTTATCTTGCTTATATTTCTTTCCATTATGAAATTAATAAAAATCATTGTGTCAATAGAAAGAATAGCTTCGTATAAAACACGAGATAGTATACAAGACATATTGTGTCACGTAGATATATTTTATAAAAAATTTATGAGACATATTGGAAAATATCTTCTTAATAAATTACATTAATGAAAGATAATGCTATTAAATCATGATTAAATATTCATGGTAAACTTTTGGCAACAGGTGTTATCGCATTTCTTCTTATTAAAAGAATATAACGGCACTTTGTGTTTATAATTACATTTTTTAATATCCGAGATAAGAATGGGATTACAGCTAATAACTACAGCTATATCTGATTTTTAATTAAAAATGGATTGTGTGATTTTTGATTAATTGTATTTAAATTAGTATAAAGATTTAGTCATAAAGATTTAGAAATAGAGTGTCGTTATTCATACTAACAAAAGTAAATGTATTTAAAAATAAAAACTGATTCACATATGCTTTAACAATATGCTCTAACAAAAACAATTTATTTATTCTAATAACAATTATTTATTTTAAGTCCATAATAAAAATTTTGTATAAAATAAGCTCTTTAACTTTAGTTAACTAAAAGTCGTAGAAAGTTAACGTTTCATCTTTTGAGCACATTCAGGTATTCTAGCTTATAGAAATTTATACGTGCAGTTCAAGAAGCGGTGTACACAGAACGTGAACACACATTTTATAGTCACGTGTAGACACTCCGAATTTGTAATACATACGGATGTCGTGGCTCGCGCATATATAACACCATATATGTATACAACAAAGTATACATTACCGTTATGTAAATTATATAGTACATATACACATATGTAATGCGTAAACGTTGCTCGTAATAGTGCATGTGTGTTGGACTTTTGCTACGTATATTAAGTCAGCGACATTTTCATGTGCATTACACGACGCGTACTTACATGCGGCATAATGGAAATAGATGTATAGCATATTCAACGTAATATGCATAGAGTGACGTAAGAGTCACTTCACACATGGTTTATTGATCAAACGTTTCGCGTAGCATGTTAAATATATATAAATGTTTTCATTGATTTAGGACCTATCAATCTTTCTATATCATTCAACAAAAAATTATAACGAGATTTTTTGAATATAAAAAATTTCTTCTTATATAATACATGTTTTGTTTAAAATTAAAACTTAATTTTATATTTCTCCAATTACTTAATTTGACAAAATTAGTATATTTTTAGTTTATATTTTTAAAAATATAAACTAAAAAAAAACATATGAAAATAATATAAAACTAATTTTTTCAATTTTTGGACAATTAATATTATAAATTAATATTGTAAATAAATCTATATTACATAGAAATTCTTTTAATCCGGCACATTATAATTAATCACTCGCGGAATACATATTTCCTTCTCATCGGCGCCAAGAGCGGAAAGGATTGAAGATCTTTCCAAACTATGCTACAGCTTCAGGAACTATACGGAGACGAACCCCCGGAAAAGGAAGCACCACCCGTGGATTGCCAGACTTCAAGAATTAAACCGCGTTCTCTCTGCCAACATCGTGACATCTTGCTCGTACTATGGCGCATCGGTCGCCGTACTTCTCGTGAGAATCTTCTAGCGAGTTATGGCTTGCTAAAGAAAATTGACTTGAATCTATGCCAGGATAATAAAAGCATGGCTACGAGGAAGTGGGCGAGAAAAATGAAGAAACAATCCTGACACCATAAGCGATACCGGTAAGGAAGAGGTCGTTCAAGTCTGTAAAATGGCCAGAAAGAAAATCCTTCTCGTTATATAGATTATAAATCGTGGCTGTCGGTCTTAATGTTAATAAATATCTATTAGTGAACTTTGAAACTTCGCAATACCGATGTTATGAGCGATATTAAACATACTAGAGGTATTCTATTATTTTAAAACAGTTTATCCATTCTATATTTGCTAAGTATGTTTGATATTTTATCTAAAAATAATTTAGTAAACAGATCTGAATATTATTATATAGATATATTACATATAAATTATTATATTTTATTCTCTCTCTCTGACAAATAGTTGTTACTTAATTGTTTTAATTCTGTTTTACTTACTATCGACGATTATTTATGTTTGATACAGAAAAATTAAATTTTTTATACTTGCGTTATGGAATGAAATTCTAATAACGCAATGATAAATGATATTGATATTGAGTTGGCATTAATATTGAGAGTCACGTAATATTTTTTTTATTGCTATTATTATGTATATTACCGATGTCATCCTACAGCAGTATCATTTTATAAATTATGTAAGTAATTTTATTGATATTATTTATGTAACAGCACAGTGAGACAGAATATACTGATATTGATCAAGAGACTTCAAACGTTTCATTGCATTAGAAAATTAACAATAAGCAGGAGAGATTCATAAAATCTAGTACGCATTTTGCTCAATTAATGTGGACTTGTTTACGTGCAGAAAATTATGTTATACATGATAATACATCATTATTTTTCTTTTTATGCAATTGCATGCTATTAATATTATAATAGCGTTCTTTTTCTATTGCATACGTATGCATGTTTAATATAATTAACGTATTTAGGGATGTATTAGAAACAAAATTCAATACTGTTATTATTATGATATTTTCTGTGGTATATAATAATCTTTTAAATATCTTTTATAAAATGTATTCCCCTATCAAGTTATCCGATATTTTAAAAATATTTTTTTGCATATAATTGCATCAAGCAATTGAATAATTTTTTACCTTATTCGGTGTCGTTGCTTGTTGCTGCGGCGAACAGCTGGTGCTGTGTATAGTCGGCTGATTGGTTGTCGCCGGCACGATGCCCTGATGATTCAGATGACTCAGCTGATTCAACTGGGTGAGCTGCTGTGGTTGCTGCACCGGATTCTGGGTGTTGGCCTGCAGCTGTTGATGATGCGACTGGTGCGCAGGATGAGTCGTCTGATGATGCGTCGCAGGGAAGGTGGGTACCGTGAACGGGACGAACAGCATCGGGCTGCCGAGGATGTGCGCACCACCTCCACCCAATGCCCCCGTCTCCTCCCTACACCTTTTTCGTGCGTTTTTGGTTTTGGGTAACTTTCTTTACTCCATCAACCGTGTTTTTTGTTTTTTTTTTCTTAATTTCGGCTACTATGTGTATCGTTACTTTTATTATGTTACTTTTGTCAAGTATTGCCGACGACGACGACGAACAGAGTAGAAGCGTAGCAGTAGCACTAGTAGTGGTAGTAGTGGTAGTAGTAGAGGTAGAAGTAGTGGTAGTGGTACTAGTAGTGGTAGTAGTAGTAGGGGGGTAATAATACGTGTCGAAGTGAAGCTACAATGTATGTTTAATAATTTATCATTACCTGCACTCCTGCCCCAGCCCCTGGTGCTGGGGGTGGGCGTAGGGGGCGGCTCGGACGGAGGTGGTGGACGCCACCCTCGCTACCCTCAGCGATAGACCGCCCCGCTGGCTGGTAAGCTGGACCGAAGTTGGTTGGTGATTGCTATGCACGCAGCAACAGGCACGGCAGCCGATCGACTGTTGTTGATTCGGGATAGCCTGGAGATGATGAGTTAGGGGGCCCCTGGGCCCCGTGGAGGAGGGAGAACACGGGTACACCCCAACCAGGCAACCCACCACCGCAGCCCCGGGGCCCGGTGCGCTCGGTGCCAACGCGCCTGTGGACGAGGCCACCCCAAGCTCGCTGGCCCTCCGGCAACCACTGCACCACTGCACCCACCCTCCTTGTTGGGGGGTTTGTTGATACGTCCTGTTGACGTCGATCGTTGAGCCGGACTGAACAACCTCAACTTGGGCTTCTTTAAACTCACGATTGCCTGCGGGTGGGATTTTGCTACTTTGTTGTTGACTTGGGGCGATTTACTCTGAACTTGCGCGTAGTGTACGCTGATTCTTGATCTGTTCCAAATCTTCTTGGATCAAGCGATAATCAACAGAGAAGGCTTGAATCGCTTCACTTTGACTTGCTTTTTAAATATGTATCACAACACGACTCACGTAGAAGGCTGCTTACTTTAAACGAATTAATGGAAAATTACAGTTCTTACTGCAGCCTTATGGCGAAAAACAGATGAATTTTAACAAACAAATTTAACCACTGATGTGTTCTAACCACTGATGAGTTTTTTAAACTCTGTTAGCACCGTTGTTTACCACAAAACGACACGATCGTGTTGAAAACTGCCTTTTACGTTTGCCACAATTTTCTAGGAAATGTTTTGAAGAATATACTAAATTTTATCGAATTTTGTCCTGTGGAATGTGTTTACCGCATACTCTTGGCGCAGTCGACGCTCACTTCAGGGCCACGTGGTCGACTTGGGTAATCTATATTAGGAGTGCCGGTATGGTTGTGGATCGCAAAACATCTATTTTTGTGTGTACGTCACCGCAATTAAAAAAGTTTACAATATGTTTTTTTGTCAAAATAATTTCTTCTTTCTTTTATTTATTTGAATACTCAGGACAAATCATCGCATTAACAATAATTAAGTATTAAATTATAAATAATGGGCTTCGAGACTCAATTATGTTTGTGATAATACAATTGTTGAACACGTTTCATCGCATTATATATAAAACCGGCAAACTGACGATGTCTTCCTAGTCAGCAGAGCATGTGTGTTTCAGTCTCAGCAATCTGTTCGAGTCTATAACGGAGGAATCTGTTTTGGAGCTCTATATTAGTTGATTCAGCAATATAAGTCATAAAATGTGTGTTCCCACTTTATGATTGAAGATACTGCAGCATGTGTATCTACTGTATGTATCTTGCAACTTGCATGTTATTTGTTATTAAAACCTATTAAAATCTTCCTGATGATGACTAGACTATGGTGAACAACACTCGCAATCGCACGCGTCGCACAAAGGTTTGAGCTTACGAACGCGTTGCGGAAAAGGACACGAGGTTCGCGGTACACGCACAATTGGAAGAACGATAATCACTGATCGTTCAAATAGCACCTTTTTTTATTCTTGCTAACGCTGCTTTAAATATCTTTCATGTATGACAGGTGTGGACCATAGAAATCTATTTAAACGTTACTGCCGCGCAAATGACATATGAAATAAAAAGCGGTGGTTACTTTCGATCTTTGTAAGAGAATCCACCCCTTAATTGCGGCGACTTTCTCTATTTCCTTCACGGGTAAATCAAACAAAGCGGCCGGTCCTCGCGATCGTACAAATGAGGTTAAAGACACGACGGGTGGAAAAAGAGGGAACCTAACCCGTAATGTTGGAAGGTCGCTCGCCGACTGACTAGCACTTCCGTTCAGGCTGTTGTGCGATTCAGAGTGGGGGATGCTTCGTTGGGTTGTTGTGTGTAGGGGTTGGTGGCGGTGGGTCGACTCGTCGGTTGGTTGGTTGGGGTGGTTGTGTGTGCTTCGCTCTTGCTGTGCGCGGGAAATCAGGGGCTTTCAAGCCTCCAGGATCTGTACAACCCGGCGAAATAGCGACCAGTTTCACGTGGCTCGTACTAGCTTGAGTTCAACTACTTTCACCCTGCGTCTCGTTGTTAATATCGGAAGTTTTTATAAAATCTCAACGCCGTGAATTTAAATAGGCAATGCGCGTCGCAAGCCCGCAAATTCTCGGAATATCAAGCTGATGTTTATTTATTTATTAATACGGAAGTTGGTTTATTAATACGGAAGCAACGAGGGAGGGTTCATATAAAGATCATTTCTCACTTCTAGAACAATGTGTTGGAATTGGATAAATGTCGCTTGTGTTCTTAGAAATTTAATCGTGTTGCGGCAAATGAGCAAATAATCAAGAATAAAACACAAAAGAATAAAACACGATTTGGTGTAAGTCAATTAAACGATGAGAAGAAATCGAGATGTACGAGAGACTGCGTAGGGTATCAGGTGCGCGCTTATCCTATCAATCGAATTATCTAGAGTTTGTCGCAGCTGCTTCAAAATATCCTTTTATCTCGATACATATAAACCAGATATCAATCAGTGTTTGTTATTCAATTTCTAAGATATAAAATAAATCGGTCTTGGTATACCGGGATGCGTCACCAGATATTTAAAAAATTTATTTATAATTTTCCAGCCTCGATTAAAATAATTCAAATGATTTTAGCGTGCTAATCAAATTAGCGTTAATTAATATTCGGATAGATAAATTTCGGATCGATAGTGTCGCTTGAAATCTCACAAATCTTTATATTCTTTGCTAGGCCATAAAAGACGTTTAGCCGTCGGACACGAATATCATTCTGCGAGCAGATTATAATTTGTTGAAGCGTATTTCTGAAAAGATTCTCACGTTACCTTGCACTAAAATAATCACTTAAACATACGCACTCGGAGCACCTGTCACAATCGTCGAACTTGTCACGCACTGCTGAAAAACGTCACTTTCGCGAACGTCTTTCCGTTTTCAGAACGATGTCTCTCGAACGGGCGCCGAAGAACGACGGGGGGAACGCGTACCGGTTCGTAAACGTGGTTGTTTATACGCGTGCGTCCTGATATGATGTTGTGTTTATGCGGCCGGCGATTGTAGGTATTGGCGTGACGGTGAGGGAAAAAGTGTCACAGCGCGAGTTACAAGCGATGGATAAAAAAATGATAATGGCGGATGAACAGACGGATATAGGATGGTAGTGTGACGGCGTCTCGTAGACTAGGGTGTAATGGACTATGGATTTGGTGGAGCGCTGGTCCTGCACGTAGGTAGGCAGCGTGGAGACAAGAACCCTGTATCGCAATGTATCGCGGTGGTGGTGGCGACGACGGCGGCGGCAGCGGCGGCGGCGGCAGCGGTAACTGGAGGGGTGGTCCGTCAGGCTGGAGGGGCGAGTGGGTGGCAGAGGGTAGGAGTCTGGCTCGTTCCTTCCTTCGTTCGAAGTGGTAGAAGAGAGGGTAGGTCAGACGATCCCGAGACTGAGGGCGCGCAGAGCGCCGTTTCTCGTGCGGAAACAGTTACCGTTACTTCCGTTGCTGAAGTCGTCATGTATATCTTGTTGTTTTTTTGTATAGCTCGATTTCTTGCTTTTCTAACGTGGCACGGATTCTGTCTTTCCAGATTGACTTATATTACTATATTTCTGTATTATCCATGTCGGAAAATGGATGATTAAATATCTATTACACAATAATGAAATTTTTATTGTAGTCTTAATTTCGAAGTCTGCTATTTTTATATTGATTACAGATATGTAATAAGATATTGAAAAAATAAAAAAAATTCAGTAATAAGTACAGAAGGGGGGGCCGGTTGTCGTACGGGGTTGATTGTCAAAATCTCCTTTTTTTAAATTATTGATTATTATAATATTAATTTGTCGTGTAAAAGACTTTCATCAAAAAACATTGTGTATTATTTATAACTTTTAAGAAAATAAAGTTAATGAATAAATTTTCCTCATTTCCTATTTTGCTGTCTGATAAGTTTTTAGCATTATCAGTGCGATTTCCTTGTAATTATGGAAAATAACATGTCTTAGAAAATTTTTGTTATAGTTGAATA
>Ga0157364_1008719_pt1 | contig 10511 bp, 6 predicted proteins | sample AttsexASBM2_FD_111476 | JGI IMG/M metagenome (GOLD analysis project Ga0157364, IMG submission 111476) | Fungus gardens microbial communities from leaf cutter ant in Ribeirão Preto, State of São Paulo, Brazil - Atta sexdens ASBM2 | ecosystem: Host-associated > Fungi > Mycelium > Unclassified ... | reverse complement strand
TGAGTGATGTCAATGTCTTGGAGTTTATCTGTGTGAAACAATGATAGAGATTAGATAAAAATAAGAGTAAACTCCATTATAAAAGACAAAGTACTCATAAAGATAGAGATAAGTGAACTCCACTATAGAAGATAGAGTACTTGCAGGATTTTGAGTGTTACATTTATGGAAAAAGGAATAACTCAGAGTGATATTAATAGGAACTGACTTTTGTGAAGACAATGCAGCTTGGATATAGGTTGATTTTATCTACATTGGAGATCAGATATAACTTGGAGATTAAACTATGACATTTATACTAAACCCTGAAAACTTCCTCAATCTACTACTACTACTTTCTATTATTGAACCTTGTCTAGCATTGTTTGATATTGCTACTGTAAGCTTTTTTTTCTTTCTTAGCTAATTTTCTAAATACTTTCATTAGAGTTTCTGACTATCTGGACATTATTATTTCCTAGTTATGTCAATAATGTTCTACTAGATTGGAATATACTCTAGTAATATTTAGAATAGTTGTATTAGATGTGGTTTACTATCCAAGACTTAATAGTGAGTTCTTAAAAGTCCAATTGGCAAACATATGTTATCCAGATATTGTCAGAGTTGTGAACAGTAGACTTGGTTTCAATTTTATTTTTCTTTTCCATTTTTCCATTTACTTTATTCTCACTTCTCTTTATTTTAGACATAGACAAAAGGTATGAGGTGATATCACATATGACATATAGAAAACCAAAAAACTCCAATAGTTATCATAGCTAACATTACTAGCTGTATGGATATAGACAAGGATTTCCTAAGAGAAAGAACAAATATCTTAAGTGTTGACATCTCCAGAGAGTTATCTACATATTCTAGTGTCTTATCCATCCCCTATATGGAAAGGATGGAAATTTCAAAACTTAGATTCATCCTGGGCTGATCAGATTGAAGAAAGTGAGTGAGCAAGTAGTTGTCCCTCAAGGTTTTCAACTTTCCTATGCAACTCTAAAGGCTAGTGAATCAGTTTCTCTTCCCAAGCTTTTTATACCCTCTAATATACCTATGTCTTATGTAGAAGGCATCCTTAATGAAAACACAAACATATATCAGCCACAAGACATTAACTCTAATGTTATTCCATACTTAGTCAATTAACCTGCCAAACCTAACTTATGGGACAGAGAAGTCCTTTTTATTTCTCTCTTTGGTACTAATGAATTTCTTGACATTGATGTGAACAATATTTTAACATCTCTGTTTAGAATTGCAAACTTCATCTAAAGTAGAAATATTAAAGGAAAATCTGAGAAAGACATCTCTACATTGCTAGTTTTGGTCAAGCAGCCTGAGTCTTAATCTTGTCTATATACAAATCAGATTGAAACAATCTCAATATAGAAAATCAAAGCATATTTTATCAATTAGTAACAAGTAAGTTTATACCAAAGATCAATCAAGGTAAACTTGGCCAAACCAAAATGAAGATTTTCAGTAGAAAGAAGGTTAAAATTTCCATTATCCTATCTCTAATTACATCTCAACCAAACAAGAAAACTCTAGGCAAATTATCAAACAGAAGGAAAAATACCAATAAAAATAGCAAGAAAACTAGCTTATCCAATTTGATTTCATATATGAATGTTATAGGTCATTCAATGTCAGATGTCATTTCATTACCATTTGGGGCACTAAAATGAATTCTAGATTCCCCAAATGCAAGAATTGTTGGAGATGGGAGAACACTATCTTTGCCTGCTATATCTATGGAGCCAAATGCTCCAAATGTAATGGTCCTTACAAACTCAAATATCACTATGATATGGTATAATACTGCAAACACAACTTCAAAACTAACCCTCCTAGGCTAGAAACCCTGAAGGAGGTACTGTGCTTATACTTATTCAAATATGTCAACTGTAAGGAAGAACATTAAGTAGATAGCATAGTGTGTCCCTTCTGGAAGCATCAATTCAACTGCAAATAGCATAACAAGAAGTCTCAAGAGCTTAGAGAAATCTGGGCCAACTTAGTTCATTCAAGCATAAATAGTGTGTAAAAATGATTATCAAGAACCTCAAGATCTTCTTGCAGAATGTTCACAAGAATTGATTTCTTGTAAAAATAATCCTAGAAAATCAAAAATATTTCAACATATTATTTATTTAAGAATTGCTATGGTTGGTTGTCAGATCAATCCCAAGCATTACATCAGCAAATGGTGACAAATTTGTAGGCACCCCAAATCACCTATTCTGGATTAATTTTATCAGATATTTATATGAGTGTAATAAACATCCAAGAGTTCTTATGTATATCAATGCTAAACTCATTTCCTTAAGCTTTTCATTTAGGAAAGATATTTACAACCACAATAACATTAATCTAGTCCCTTTTGCCAATAGTAGCTCTATTCATTTTATTCTCAACATTTATTCAGACAACTACCAGTTGGTCTTGAAGTATTTCAAGGATACTGAAGTAGATCTAAATAATGTCATTATAATATCTGGTAACTTTAACATCAGGAACAGTGATTGGAACCCTTTATTTCCTTATCACTTGATACATGCTAATTATTTATTGGAAATAGCTAACTTGCTTAATCTAGAAAGATTGTTGTCTATCAATCTGGTTTCTACTAGATACATAGATAATCCTAATAATTTTGATTCCATCATTGACTTCATATTCCTTAGAGGCCATTCTAAGGAATTCAACACTCATTTGATTCTATCAGATATGAGAGGTTCCTTTGATTATGCTCTCTTGATTATTAATATTGTGATTCAAGAGGAATTCATTCAATAAAAAAGACTATTCCTTCATAAGGGGGGCAAGAAAAAGAAGGATTTTATCAAACAACTTAGAGAAAGTCTTGGAGGTATCAGTACTTTGGCTATTGAGAATGGTCAATTACTAGAAAGAGTTGTAGGGACATTTGCTTATTCAATTAAAACAATATGGAGTGAATATGCAAAATGGGTTAGAATTACCAAACAGTCCAGGGATTGGTAGAATAATGAGTATACTGCTAAACTGGAAGTGTATCATACTTCAAGATTGGTTTCAAATTGGAAGAATTTTAGAAAAATGGTCAAGAAAACCAAACAGTCATTCTTTGATAACAAAATCCAAGAAATTGCTTTTGAAGAACAAGAAACCTTGGAAACTCATGAATTGGGTCAAGAAACAAAAACTTTCAGCATCAAAAATGATAGTCTTCAATAGGAAACTATACATCAAGTTAGACAACTTATAGCAAGCTTTATACTTGTTATGACCTTAGACTAAGCTCAGGTTGCAACTCAGGCAATGACTTGAGATAGAAAGTAGGAAGGATACAATTGGTAAAGCATAAAGATACAAGAGTACATCTATGCTATATATATGAAAGTACAATGAGGAGACAGTCTACAATACACAAGATATCCAAGTCATAGAACATAAGAGAAGAGCAAGGATACAGCATCTACTACATGAAGCACTGATTGAGACTACTTCAGTGCAGCCAATCATATCATTATCGCTCTGTATTCTAGTCCATGCTGAAGACATGAGGTATTAATTGTAATAACACTCTACACTCAATTTGGCTCAACATCATCAAGTTAACACATTGCTACTTAATAAACTACTATTGTATTCTTGAGCTGAGTAGACTCTTTTTTTTTTTGAAGTTAGAATTCAATGATACTATCAAGAAATACAACAGCTCATCTACCCCAGGACCAGATCATTTATCATGGTCATATATTAAGGAGTTGGTTTCAGACAATAAGTGTCTTACTAACATAGTAAATATTGCCAACATGTGTGCCATTCTCCACTACTAGTCTAAGTACTTCAAAAAATCCATGTCTATCATTATCTCAAAGCTAAATAAATTGTCATATGATTTCTCTAAAGCCTTTTATCTAATTGTTTTACTTAACATTCTCAGCAAATTAATCAAGAAGGTCATTAGTAATAGGCTTCAATTTCATGCTATCTCCTTAGAATTCCTTTACCCCAACTAGATTGGGGAACTAAAACAAAAATCCTTTATTAATGCAGGAGTATATCTTACCTATCTTATTTAAGTAGGATAGGTTAAGGGTTTAACCACTAGCACTCTGGTTTTTGATATCACCTAGTTATTTTCCTTTCTTAATCATCAGCTACTTCCAATAATATTGAACAAAGCAGAATTTAATTCAAATAATTCTCTTTTCTTTTCCTATTTTCTAATAGACAGATTTACTTAATATATATGGAATAATTTTACATCTATGTCATTTAGAACTAGTATAGGAGTAGGGCAGGGGTCATTATTATCCCCAGTATTGTCTTCTCTTTATATTTCTCCTATCTTTCATATTTTTGAAAAAAGAATTAATAACCTTCTTATTTCTATCTAAGTTTTGCTTCTTTCATTTGTAGACAATGAGCTTTTTATTTCACAAGAGAAGAGTTCCTTGAAGTTGAATGCTAATCTCTTTTGCAGCTATAATACCATCATATTGCTCTTTAACCTATCTGGTCTAGAGATTAAACACAACAAATCTGAAATCTTCCACTTCTCCAGGGCCACAAAAAATTATAACCCCCAACCTCTCAACTTAAGCTCTATAAGTAGCCTAATCTTTATACCTAAAGATACCTGGTAATATCTAGGATTCATCCTTGATAGAAAGTTGTTTTTTTGTCAATATGTTTGATTCTATACCAATAAATCCATCTTACCCATCAAATGCATGAAAATGCTAGTAAACTCCATAAGAGACATCCACCTATACCAAAAATGCCTCCTATACTGATCATGTATTCTACCAATAGTGATCTATGGATTCCAGCTCTGGTACTTTAAAAGAGCTCCTATAAGTCATTCACTCAATGAATTGAGGAAAATGTAGAGGAAAGCAGTACTTTGGATCACAGAAGTGTTTTATATCTTTCTCACTTCAAAGATTGAGGCATTAGCCAGTCTTATCCCAATCTACTTACATCTAGACAAATTAAGTAGTTATCATCACCTCAGAGTCACCTTCCTCCCCAATCAGCATATTTGTTATGAACTAAAACCTTTAGAGTGAGGTAATAGAACAACTCTTGTATTGAGTAACACAAGAGAACTCGATAGAGAACTCTTCTACAAACTAGTCTACCTTATATAGTCCTACAGATGGTCCTTGCTAACTACTGTGCACCCTACCCTAAACAACCATGTGTAGTCTATAAGGCCAACATGTGGTGTCCATGTTGTATGATGTCATCTGTTCTTGAATTTTCTACTAAATTCTTCCAAGTCTTGTAATCTGTCTTGTGACTATGCCATCAGATTGTGACTGATGTGACAATGTGACTGATCAACCCTAACCCTAGTTGTTCTAAAAATAGAAAAATAGAAAAATAAAATGGAATGAAAATAAAAATAAAAAATAAAATAGAGAAAAACTAGGTCCACCATTTGTGAACTTGACAATATTGTTAAATTTCTCTTTGATTGTTAAAATTCTCATAACATCAAACTTCATCAACTTGCTATGAACAATAACTTGCTATGAACAATCTTACAGTGAACCAAAGAGCTAAAGTTAAAAGCTTATTAGTCAATTCAAATAATTAGTTAAATAAACTTTAGCTAGTGTTTGACAGACTTCATGAAGAGGTGTCTCCAGGATTTTGTCTCAAGGACAATTTCTTATCTTATTTCTCTTTTCATGTAGTTAATACAAAAAACCCTACTAGCCTGCATGAACATTTCCAAGCATTGGATTTTATCATTTATAACTCATCCTCCAACTTCCATTCTACTGTAGTTATCACCAATGCCAGTATTAAGAACAACATTGCCAGTTCTATCTCACATATTATTTCCAACTGCAGAAATATATCAAAGAAAGTTTACTATATTGTTAATGTCACTGCCACTGAAGCTGAACTCTTTTCCATAAGATACAGTATTACTCAAGCCTATCAAATATTTAATCTAATACCAACAAGATCTTTATTATTACTGATAATATTTATATGGCCAAACAAATATTTGACTTGTTGGCACATTCTTTCCAAATCCAATCAATAAAAGTGGCCTAAAGCCTTAGAGGTTTTTTAATAGAGACCTAAGTAACACTATCAAATTTTGAGAGTACTCTAACAAGTCATTGTGGCCACCTTATGTCACTGTTGACAAAGAGACAAAGTAACACAAGTTTGTACCCCAATTCCCATATAAGAACTCATAGAACTATAGCAAAAAAGAAGAGTGCAACAACATCATTCACATATAGCAAATAACTTTTCAGGCTTCAGACCTTAAAGACAGGAATTTTCTTGATCTCCTTGATGAGAAAGAACTATGAAAGAAGAAGCTTGGCTTAAGCACTTTGGCCACTTGAATATCCTATATACTAGGACTACAAGAACTATTAAAAACCATGCTCCTATGAAAGAATATCACTTACAGTTCTTTTCAAAGGAATTTTTTGAGTGCTTATGCAGTGTTTTCCCAATTAAGTTAAGAAATTATATTCTTCATCAGTATAGAAGACACAACAAATACTAGAATTCCAATAAGAAGTCAATAGCTAGCTTCACAGCTTTTCTTGTTTTCAACTTCAGAGCATTTGCATTTTAACAAGACATTAGGTAATTTCCTAGGTAGTTTATCTTCATTTATTTTTATTTTCCATTCTCATTTTCCATTCTTTTTCTTTTTCTTCTTGTTTTTCATATATTTAAAAAAATATCACACATAACAAAAGCATGATATCTTTCATAGTTATAGATTACACAATTACATAACACAAAGAAAGAAATAAGTTAGTTGTAGTGTACATACAGACCATGGTCTATAATATATAAGATAGACTATCTAGTATATGGAACTCTATTGAGTTTTTTTGTGTTACTTAATACAAAAGTTGTCTTTTATCTTTACTTAAGAACTTAAGTCATAACAAATACATGGAATGTAGATATTAGAAGAATTTTTAGCTTCAGCTTATGTGCTATATCTTTACTCATTGTACTGGTTATATATTCTGGAAGAGGTACTTAGAATATCCAGTAAATAAGTTTACTAGAAAATAAAAAGATATGTTATTGCTAACACTGGAAGATAGTACTAGTTTTGATTAATTTTTAGAATAAAGCTTTACAGTGTAACTACTGTTATGGTGCACTTGGACACTAACATTTTTCTTTTTATTTTATCTATTTTTCTTGATTTAATATTTCTTTTCTTTTGATTTTCTTTTAATTTTAATTTTTTTTCTTTTATTGACAATGAAGAGGCATGTGACTGCAGTCACATGACATATCACATGATGTGAGGTCATAAGCCTAAACTAGGTGAGAGCAGACTAGAAGAATAATGTTAAGGAGCATGTTAATAGTATATCTACCTCATAGTATACATATAGTGTACTCATGGACAATGCATGGACTTTAGGGTAGGGTTAATTATTAGTAGCACAGACCATCTGTAATTTATATAAATAGAGTATCAATTCAGCAGAGACTTTTTGTTGAGTTCTCTTGTGATTCCTACTTAATATTCTATTAAGAGATTTATTGTTTGTATTACTATTGGTCATTGTGACTAGTGGTTGCCACAACAACTACCAACTTATATACTAAGTATACTGTCTAAGATAGTTATCTAGAAATAGAAACTGTAAAAGTTACTCTAGATCTAGATAATTCTTAAATATTGGGGTAGAGATCCATAGAGTTATTAATGAGTTGTTATGATTTTATCAGGAGTGTATATATCACACCATGAGTCACATAAGACTTAGAGTAGTGATTATATGTATAAATCCTTAGTTTTAGTCTAGCTACTAATAAATCTCATTTTTCCAACCACTAGTTTGTGAAAGCTTTATAACATAAGACTAAGATTAAAAAATCCTTCTAATACCACATATGTCAATATTCTATCTTAATCAACCCTACTACTACTATGATTCCAATCCAGATTATTATCATATTCCTTTTGACTACTCTCTTATTTCTGTGGAAATAGATTATCAAAGCACATCAGAAGTCACAGAACAAGAGATAGAAAAGACTAGCTATAAAGGGACTAAAATCAAAGAACAAACAGAAAACAAGAACCATGATTAGTTTTAAAGAGGTTTTTATAGAAAGAAAATCTAGATTCACTTTAGAGAAGGTTAATGCAATTTTCCTAGAGTAATAAAAGAGAGACTCTATGAACTACTAAAGAAAGATTCCCACTTATTGACAATAATCAAAGACTCAAAGCTGTACATTAACAAGTTCATTTATAATGAAGGCTTGATCTACTTAGAGGCAAGAAAGTTTGAAAGGATTGAAGGTTACTTAGTAAAATAGATAGCAAAAAGAATTAGAGAAGAGAACAAAGAAAAAGTAGTAGGGATTCTGAGGACTTGGACTTACTAATCATACAGAAAGAAGTATTTGATAGCAAGAATTTAGAAACTAAACTAACTTACAGACAGAGAAGTAATCTTGGCTCTCAAGACCATAGAAACAAGAAGCTGATAGCTAAACATCAAAGCTTTATTCTTAACTATGAATACAACAGAACAATTTAACATAACAGCTCTAGCTGACTGTCAGAGTTGTGAACAATGGGCTTGGTTTCATTTTATTTTTTATTTTTTTTAAGTTTCTTTATTTTATTTTGAATTTCTTTTTCTTTATTTAAACATAGGCAAAGGAGACAAAATGTGATGTCACAGGTTACAGTTATGGTCAAATATGTCACACTCATGTAATGTGATGGAACAACAAAGAAAGTTCTAGAAATAATGATGTTATATGGCATAATTAACATATGTTAATCTCAAGACAAACACATGGTCATTAGGGTAAGGCTAAAGGAGTGTAGTACAGACCATCAGTAGTTGGTATATAAGATAGATGTCTTATACTTAGGAACTCTATTGAGTTCTCTTGTATTATTCAATACAAGAGTGTGTCTTTCACTTAACACTGAGCTTAAGTTATAACATTAGAACTTGGTTCCTATCTCAAAGACTACTCAACACCAAGCCCTCTTTTCTTTACTCTTTACCCTTTGCTCATCCTTGACCAAAGAGCAACACTACTCTTTAGTCAAGAAGAATTGCCAGACCCTAGGCATAAGGGATATACTAGTTAGACAGGAAAAGCCTAGCTGTTTAATTGTGCCAAAGTCTACTAACACACTTCAAATGTATTATCTTGTATGGACATGATAGTAATTTTCTTGTATCAGCCTTGTGCTACAGATCTCCTTGTGATCTGTCTATGCAGAGAAAAAGTAGTGGTTTTTAAAATACTGCTTAGAGTAGAATGGTCTTCTTAGACCAAAATTGTGATACAAGTTTATAGTTAGAAGAAGTAGTTAGTAGGACATGTAGGCAGGACAAAAAGAGGGCCTGCTATTACATATTGAGATTTCTTCTTTGGAATACGAATTGGAAAGCAAAACTAATATAGGTTTTGCTTTTCTTTTATATATATTATTACCACCCACATTACTACTACCATCATTATTACCATTATCAACTTTACCTCCTCTCTTTTACAAAATAAGTCAACCTAACTATCCAGCTATTATAAGGCAACTTCAGGAACAGATTGTAGTATTAACAGAACAAGTAGGAGAAGGTGGAGGTAGAGGAGCAACAAGCACAGAAGTAGCAAGGCCACAAGTGTTTGATGAAACTGCATCAAAAGTCTCTGGTTTCATAACAGCATGTTGATTATATATAAGGATGAAGATGTAGGGAGCAGTAGTAAAAGAGCAGATTCAGTGGGTGCTATCTTATGTGCAGGGAGGGTTAGTGTATCAGAATTCAAGATGATAGACTCTAACTATTTTATTTTTCTTTTATTTTATTTTTATTTTTAGAGACTTAGTGTTAGAGTTAACATGACATCACTGTCACACTGTCACATATAAGTCACATGACACAGTCACAGTCACATAGTCACATATTACATGAAAAAGCATAGAAGGTTCTAGAAGGGTGATGTCACATAGCATGTTTAATACATATTAACCTTAAGATAGATACATGGTTGTTTAGGATAGGCTAGAAGTAGTCAGCATGGGCCATGGAGTTTTAGTATATAAGGTAGACAATCTTGTACAGAGTTCTCTATTGAGTTCTCTTATGTTAACCTAATACAAGGTTTACTCTTTTGACCAACTCTAAGGTCTTAAGTTTGTAACATAGCAGACATTTGTGTTATAGAACAAAAGTGTGGACAGACTTTGGATAGGGTTAGGGTTAGCCGGACATAGATAAGATAGTATTTTATTAGTCTACAACGGATGGAGAGCACGTGACCTGGAAGTTACATGGACATAGGCTAGAGTAGTCTAGAGCGGTCTGGAAGGACTTAGGGTCTAGAAGAATCGGGAAGAGTCTAGAGATGGAGTTAGGGTTAGGAGATGACATCAAGGAACATGGGTTCCTCATGGTGTACACATGGTGTGCACATGTATAATGGAGATTAAAGGTATGACGTCAGGGCACATGTAGGAAGCATGGTGGCCTTAAGGT
>Ga0157364_1008718_pt1 | contig 10511 bp, 7 predicted proteins | sample AttsexASBM2_FD_111476 | JGI IMG/M metagenome (GOLD analysis project Ga0157364, IMG submission 111476) | Fungus gardens microbial communities from leaf cutter ant in Ribeirão Preto, State of São Paulo, Brazil - Atta sexdens ASBM2 | ecosystem: Host-associated > Fungi > Mycelium > Unclassified ... | reverse complement strand
GTCAGGCTAATTTTAGAAGGTAACTAATTATGTCACTACATTGATATGCTTGTATCTCTACCAATACTTATTGCTTTGAGACACATCATATATCGTTGTAAACATATTGATGAGCACTTTCCAACGCAAGTTCAATCGTGCGAATCCGTCTAGCCATTCATGAGATATCAGCAGACAAAGCTTTTACAGCTACTGATGTCCTGATATCTTGGTTGTTTGTTGTTGCTTTTGTACATCCTACATATGTGTGAATAGCCCTTATTTGGGGCTTTCCAGTGCAACTTGGTTTGTGAAAATCGGTCTACTGGTTGTGGAGATATAAGCTGAATGAAGTTTGTGACACAGATATTACAAATAAGTGACTAGTTCATTTTGTGATAAAGAGAACTCTGCAAGTAGTAAGAGCTTGGACCAGTTGTCTTGCTAGTAGTTACAATATACACAGGGATATTGCTCAAGTATCTGGTTTGTATGCTCAGTTTATCCATCATCTTTGAAATAGTGGCCTAAAGTAAAGTGAAGCCACGTGTCAAGAGCAGTGCCCAAAGAACATAAAAAGTTTGACACAAACTCTGAGTCTCTGTCAAAGATGACATGAGGGGAAATGCTGTGTTTTGAGAACATATGGAGGATAAACAGACATGTTAGATTCATAGATATTATAGTGTTATGTATAGGAATGAAGATAGCTTGCTTGGTAAGCTAGTTGATAATAATAAGAATGGTGTCAAACCTAGAAGATAATGGGAGTTTTTTGGATGAAGTCTATAGAAATAGAATTCTATAGCTGTTTGAGAATGGGAAGTTGCTTGAAAGATCCATAAGACTTGTGACACTGGAGTTTGGATTGTATACAAGTAATATAGAACTTGCAGAATTGTTGTACATCAGCATAGAGGCTGGGCCAGGAATAACTGTAGTAAACTAATTCCAGTGTTTTGTTCTAATCAAAGTAGCTAGAAAGAATATGATCATAATCATACTAAAGAATATATATATAGTGATTGCTAAATATTGGTATATAAATTCTGCCATCAAGAAAAAGAAGACTTTTAAAGTCTATAAACCATTGTACATCTGTAAAAATGTGTTTTACAGTAGTAGAATCATTAGAAAGAGCCAAATAAATGTCTTGGCGTAAGGTGTCAAGATTGATAACTGTAACTACATGGAGAGAAGTAAAATGAAGAACTTGTTAGATATAGTTCATATCTTGTTATCTGAGATCCAGCAAGACATCTTAGAAGTCCAAATAAGTTAGTTGTACATTATCTGAGAATATAGAAAATAGGTTTGGAATAATCTTCAGCTTCAGCTTATGTACTGTGCCTCTACAAGTTACATGAGTTGTATATTTCAGAAAAGAACTTGGAGAACTTTAAAGATTTTAAAGCACTGGAAATTGGTAAGATGTATCATTGCCAATGCTGGAAAAGAGTATCAGTTTTGGTTGATTTTCACAATAAAGCTAATACAGTATAAACTATCAGTTTGTATACTAGATATACTATTTAGAGTAGTTATTTGAAATGGAACTGCTAAGCAAGTTCTGGATCCTGGTGATCCTTGGATATCATGGATGGAAGTTCATGGAGTTGGCAAAAGTTTAGCAAGGATATCTGAGATAGAATGGAAAGATTGGGAATGTGGATAAGAGAAGAGGTATTATCCATAGACTGGTGTAAATGTAGCTAGAATGGGATATAATAGAACTGTTACTTGTATGGAGGCTGTAAGTCATTCTTGAGTGAAAATAGACTTGAAGGTTAACTGTGGTGTAGCCAGTATTCTCTCTTTAGAATAGATATTCCATTATCTAGTGAGCATATTTAGTTTGGTATCAAGACATCCAGAGCAGAATTTAATGTCAAGGTTAGACTAAGAGAGATATTTGAACTATTACACTTGTCTGTGGGTCAATATCTTAGTAGTAGAAAAATACTCAAGATTTTTATAATTCATAACAATGTTGATAAGAAATCAAACTCTCAATATAGTATCACCAAATTTTGAAAGTCTCAAAAATAGTAAGGAGTTTCATGTTATAAGTGTCATAATTCAATTCTATTATGGTGAAGGTACAGAAGTGAAAGACAACCAGATAAACTTCATTATTTTCATCTATAATTAAAAAATTACAGTGAGAGCATAATTGGAGGCATTAGTCTCCATAACAAGCTAAGTATCAGAGATCTAGTATATAAAGATAGATGTAGAAATAAATGCTTTCTTAAAAGAGTTGAAAGCTTTATAACAGAAGGAGTCAAACTTTCAAGGAATGTCCTTTTAGATAAGATGAGTCAATGAAATAATAATATCCAAGTAATTAAAAATAAACTAGTAGTAAAAATTTGTAAAACCTAAGAAGAATTGGATATTCTTGACTTTCTTAGGCTTTGGCCAGTCTTGAATAATTTTCATTTTGTTATTGGATATGATAAGACTAGAAGGAGAAAAGATATATCCCAAATACTCTACTAACTTGGAATAAAACTTGCATTTCTCTGCTTTAGCATGGAAACTAGTCTTGCAGAGATATTTGAGCACTTCTTTGACATGCTAGTGATATGCAGACATATTATTGGAGTAGATAAGTATATCATCTAAATATATCACAACACAGATCCAAAAGTTTGGAGAAAAGATCATTTATGAATTACTAAAAAGCTACTGGGGCATTAGTAAGACCAAATAGTATTACAGACCACTCAAATAATATGTTCTGAAAGTGGTTTTACATTTATTACTGTTAGCAATGCAAACTAGATGATAAGCATGGCAAAGATTTATCTTAGTATATACTTAGACTTTGCAAAGTGAGTCTAGTAGATCAGAGATGTGAGAGAGTAAATACTAATTCTTTTTGGTAATGTCGTTAAGACTGTGGAAGTTGATACAAAGATATAGTGAAATATCTTTATTTTTGACAAATAAGACCAATATACTATGTGGGAATAATGTTAGTCAAATGAAACTCATATTAAGGTTTTTCTCAATGAATTCCTTAAGAATCTCTTGTGTGCCAACTAGAGGTTACACACACTTTTCCAGATTGATCTTGAGGTTATAAGACCAATGAGAAGCAAGAACTTCAGCTTCAGCTTTACTGAAGATATTTGCAAATTTGTAATACTCTGGAGGAACATAAGATAAGTTGGTAGCCTTTACAAGATGTGTAAATTTTACTTAAATATTTAAAGAGTAAAGACAGTGTTGAAATTTACTAGAGTCTGGAAGCTTTGATATATACAAAAATGCTACAGCATCATTGATAGTAATGTTGGGTTATTTGTGTTATAGTCTCAAAACCTTGTATATAAGAGTTATATAAGAGAACTTGATAGAGTTCCTAGTACAAAACTGTCTATCTTATATATGCTAGACTACTGGTCCATTCTACACTACCATTAGCCTATCCTAAAGGACCATATGTTATCCTTAAAGTCAATAGTGTAAAACATACTATATGACATCACTTCTTTCTAGGACCTTCTACTATGTTTTATTATAACATATGATTGTGTGACTTGTGACTGTGACATTTTGTGACAGTTACCTGTGATGTCACACTAAACCTAATCCTAAGTCCAAAATAGAAAATTAAAATTAAAATTAAATTAAAATAAGAAAGAAAATAAAAATAAAATAGAGTTTATTATTTACAATTCTGACTCCTTCTCATATATGGACACTTCAACTATCTCAAATATAGATAAGTTAGAAGAAGTTGTTTTAAAATTTGCCAACATCATTGATCAAGCTTGGTTCAAATACTTGAAACTGGTCAGAATTATCAAGCACTCCAAAAGTTGGTAGAACGACAAGTATAGTCAAGACCTTGCATCATATCATTCATCCAGATGTGTAGAAAACTGGAAGGCTTTCCAGAAGACAGTCAAGAGTATGAAAAGAGAATTTTTTGATTTGAAAATTCAAGAAATTGCCAACAAAAAATAAGACTCATGGGAGTTTATGAACTGGGTCAATAAGTGTAAGCTCCCTATGATTGAAACAATAAAGCATAATAGAAGGCTGTATTTGGAACTAGACGTCTTTTGGCAAGCCCTCCACTCATCTTTCAATTCAGTTCAATTCTGGACAGTAGATGAAATGATTTTGAATGAACTTGGTTTCTTTTCATCTTCGATATGGCCAAAATTTTCAGAAGAAGAATTTATGTGAGCTATTGGCAACTGTTGTGATTCTTTGTCCCCTGGACCTGATAAGTTAACATAGGGTCACCTTAAGCATATCATTAAAGTTAAAATGTGCTTAAGGAATGTCATCTGTATTGCTAACACATGCTTTGAACTTGGGTATTAGCCTAGTTATTTCAAGATATCATCAACAATTGTTATTTTTAAACCTAACAAAGCATCCTACAACTCACTCAAGTCATTTCGACCTATCAACCTTCTCAACACTATGGGCAAACTTATTGAAAAGGTTATTAGGGAGAGATTACAGTTCCAAGTTGTCAATAACAATTTCATTCACTATAGTCAGCTAGGAGGACTTAAATTCAAATCTACTTCTGATACAGGCATTGCACTTACACACTTCATTCACACAGGATGGATCAAGAATTTGATAACAAGCACACTGACATTTGACATTGCTCAGTTTTTTCCATCACTAAATTATTGTCTCCTATCAGCAATCTTAGAAAAAGCTGGCTTTGATTTGAAAGTTGTCAGCTTTTTCTCCAATTATCTTGTAGATAGAAAAATGTCTTATTTTTGGAACAATTTTTCTTTCTGTCTCTATAACGTTAATGTGGAAGTGGGCCAAGGCTCTGCTCTCTCTCCTATTCTTTCTGCTTTATATCTTTCTTCTTTTTTTCATATTCTGGAAAAAAGATTAAAAACTCTTGATCTTAAAATCTCTATTTTATTCTTTGTCAATGACAGTCTCCTCATTTTGCAAAGTAAATCTTTTTATACTTCAAATGCTCATCTCTTTAGTAGCTACAATGTAGCTTCACAACTTTTTTTGAAATTTGGTCTTCTTGTAGAACACTCAAAGACTGAAGTCTTTCACTTCTCCAGATCACATAACAACTTCAATTCTCCCCCCCTGGACTTATCCTCTATTGGTGGACCTTCACTTATCCCAAAGGACACTTGGCAATATCTAGAATTCATCTTTGATAGAAAACTTAGTTTCCATCAACATATTGATTTCTATGCAAATAAAGCCATTTCAACAGTCAAATGTATGAAAATCCTTGGCAACTCAACTAGAGGATTAAATCTGCTTCAAAAACGACTACTATACAGAAGTTGTACCCTTTCCATAGCCTTATATAACTTTCAATTATGGTTTTACCACAAAGTCCCCCTGTCGTATCCTCTGAAGACCTTAGGGAAACTTTAAAGGAGAGTGGCTATTTGGATATTAGGAGCATTCAAAACATCCCCTTCATATGGCATCGGAGCTATTGCAGGGCTTATTCCTATTCATTTGCACCTGCAGAAACTTAGCAGAAGATCTCAGTTAAGAGCTTACTCTCTTCCTGCTAATCACATTCTTAGATTGTTAATGGGTAACGGTTCTAACATCCCTAACATTCCTTCTCATCCTCATCATCACTCATTGTTGCTTAACTCACTTACTAAGCATCAGCGTGGCCTCATCAAGAGGCACATCGTTGACATGGATAATAGGTTTAACGAGGTTTTTCCCTCATTTGATCCTCTCAATCCTGAGTTTTGTCCTGGTAATAGAATCATAGACAATTTTTCTAACCATTTTTATTTTCATCTATTTGCTAAAAGTAGTGATTGTTCTTTCAAGCTTCACCTTCAACAATTGGATGCTCTTGCCATTGAATCATCCGTCTCTGCAACCAATGCTCTTGTAATAACAGACGCTAGTGTTAGGAATAATATTGTGTCTTCTATCACTCATATCCATGTCCACAACAAACCTGTGGTCAAGACTCTCCACCACACTGTCAACATTACTTCTATAGAAGTGGAATTCTTTGCGTTATGTTGTGGTATCAATCAAGCCTCTCGTTCATGTAATATCTCCAAGATTGTTGTCATCACTGACTCTATCCATGCTACCAAGAAAATCTTTGACCCATCATCACATCCTCTCCAGAAACAATCTGCTTCCATTTTAAGGGACCTTAGAGAGTTCTTCAATTGCCATCCTGATAATGTCATCAAATTTTGGGAATGTCCAAGCAAAAGCAATTGGCATCTCCATAAGACTATCAACATAAACACTAAGTCCTTTTATCTCACTTCTTTGTTTCCTAACAAGTTATCATGGGACTTCAGCAAAAAAGTAAAGAGCAATAGCATCATCAACAAATGGAGGATGACATTTTAAGCATCTGATCTCAAGGGTAGAAGTTTTTTTGACCTTATCAATAGTAACAACAGCATCCTTGAACCATCTTATTGCAAAGATAGTACTTGGCTTAAATATTTTGGCCACTCCAACATGCTTTGTGCCAGAGCTATGAGAACTATAACCAACCATGCTCTAATAGGAGAATACTGGCTTCACTTTTTCTCTAATAAATGTCAAGTTCACAAATGGGGGACTTAGTTTCTTTCTATTTTATTCTTTATTTTCATTTTCATTTCGTTTTACATAGGATTAGGGTTAGATCACGAGATGCAGAGAACAAAGTAAAAGGGGTGAGAACAAATGATGTCATACAACATGGATACCACATGTTGACCTCATGTACTACACATGGTTATTTAGGGTAGGGTGCATGGACCATTGATAGTAATATATAAGGTAGACTAGTTTGTAAAGGGATCTCTATTGAGTTCTCTTGTGTTACCACAATACAAGGTTACCTTCTAGCCCAACTCTAAGGGTTCTGAGTCATAACAATAAAATCTTCAGTTGTCTATGTGGTCTTTATCCCATTAAATTAAAACAACACATCCTTCATGAGTACAGATGGTTCAATGAGTACTGGAATTTAGTTGGTCATTTTATTCAATTCCTAGAAAGAAATCTAAGGGCGTTTGCTTTTTGAGTTCTCTCTACATACATTTAGTTCCTTTTATGTTTAGGTATTCTTTTCTCTTTTCCTTCTGTTTTCTTTTCTTTTTCTTTTCATCTTTTTTCTTTCTCTATGTTGTTTTTGTCTTCATGTATGTAGTTACAAAGTAGCTACCATAGTCTGCCATTGTACCCCATGTAATAAAGTATTGATTTAAAAAAAAATTTACAATTCTGACAATTCAGGATTAAGAATAGAGATCTCAAATATAGATATGGAAACTATGGGGTTTAATGATTGTAAAGAGTCATCAGGAGATAAAAGAGATACCAATAGTATATTATTGCAGAAATAATCTTTATAATGTCTGTATCAAATTGTATAGTGTTTGTACAAAAGTATAAATAACATTGGAATAAGAAATTATTAAGCTTATAGAGCCCAGTCAATGCTACTAAAATTGTTAGGAATATAGACTTTAGTTTTACTAGGATTAGTAGTAAGACTAGGTCTGATTCACATTAAGTGAATTAGCAATATGACTGAAAATGTTGGTTAATTGTTCATTAGTTGAATTATCACTGTACCAGGATTTTAATTATAAGCAAGTAGAAGAATGATGAGAATTATTAGGTCAGCTAGTAGAATTAGTAGCAGAAGTATTCTCTCAATTAAAATCATTGTCTATAGAAACAATACTTGAGCTTAGAATAGGCAAGACTGTCCTGGTAAGTTAAATGGTACAAGTAGAAGACTTAGAAGATGAGTGGTTTATTTTGTAGATATATCTTGATTGTTGTGGAGTATTTGGAAGATAAGCCCCAGTAAGATGTTTACTAAGATGAGAAATAGAACCAAAGAATATCCCAAGTAGTATTATGCTATAAAATGCTTTTTTGTGAGAAAACATACTCTTATTAAGTTTTTGAGCATTTAAGACCTATTTAAAGGCTTTAGCAAGAAGACTTGATAGTCCTAGGCAATGTTTCATGCTTTCTCAAGTGAAAACTAACTCAAAAGACAGTATGGTAGCTATTAACTAAGCTGAATCTCAGAAAACAAGGTCTTTAGGAATATGAGATACCACAGAGCTTGTAAAAGACTAGCTATAAAGAATAGGCACTCACAAGTATAATTAGGGATTGCTACAAATATTTAGACAATAGGATAAGACATGAACCCCACTGATTAGAAGCCAAAAGAGTTGGTAAATAGGCTTGTGAGTAGGAATAGCTGGTAAAAATGACTAATAAAGCATTATCTGAGAATGTGGAAGGCAGATTGGAATGACCTTTGGCTTTAGCTTGTATGCTACACCTTTACTAGTCACATAGGTTGCATATTTCAGAATGAAACTTGGGAACTTAGAGAGTAGAAAACCACTGAAAGGTAATAAGGTGTGTTGTCACTAACACTAGAAGAGAGGTGCTAGTTTTAGTCAGTTTTCAAGATGACTACTATAGTATAAACTACTGAATTATATATTAGGTATGCTACCTAGGGTAAATATCTGGAATGCAAACTACTAAGTGAGTTACTCTGAATTCTGGTGATCTTCAGATGTCAGGAGATAGAGGTCTATAAAGTTAGTCAAGACTAGTAAGGACATCTGAGGTGAAATGGACAGATGTGATCTGTACTGAAAGAGGTTGGAGAGTGTGAATAAGGGAAAAAAGATTATTCATAGGTTGGAATAGATATAGTTAGAAAATAGAATATAACAGACCAAGAGATAGATTAAAAAAGAAATCTTGTATAAAGTTTACACAATAGGGTTTCAAGTACAAAATATCTACCTTATATATACTTGGCTAATAGTTTGTGCTATACTAAACCTAACCTATTCTAAAGGATATATATACTACATGCTATTGATATATGGTGTAATATTATTGTTTCAGAATCTTCTATATCCTTCTGTGACATGTGACAGTTTGTGACAGTCACATGTGATGTCATGTTAACCCTAAGTCCAAAATAAAATAAATGAAAATGAAAAAAAGAAGAAATAAAAATAAATAGAGTTAACCATTTTAAATTCTAATAGTATAGGGTTTATACAAGATAACTCAATAGAGTTCCAAGTACAAAGTACCTATCTTATATACACTAAGCTAATAATCTATGTGATACTATATCTAACCTACTCTAAAAGCCAAATATTATCTATAGTGAATATGCTATATAATATTATTGTTCTGAAATCTTTTACATTCTTCTGTGTGACATGTGTGACAGTTTGTAACATCACACTATACCCTAACCCAAAGTCTAAAAGTAAAGAAATAAAATGAGAAGAAAAAATAAAATAGGCTAAGTCTATTATCTTTAACTCTGACAAGAGTATGCTTATGTCTGAACTTTGAGACTTAATGTTACAACTTAAAGACCTTAGGGTTGGTCAAGAAGAAGAATCTTGTATAAGATTTACACAAGAGAACTCAATAGAGAACTCTGTACAGGATTGTCTATCTTATATACTAAAAGCCCATGGTCTATGCTCTACTACTTTAGCCTACTCTAAATGATCATGTGTTTGCCTTAAGGTCAACATGTGTTAAACATGCTGTATGACATCATCCTTCCAGAATATTTTATGTTCTTCCTTTGCTACTACATAATATTACAAATTCAAAACCTTAGAGTTAGTTAAGAAAGTGAACCTTGTATTAGGGTTAACACAAGAGAACTTGATAGAGAGCTCTGTATAGGATTGTCTACCTTATATACCTAGGACTCATGGTCTGTGCTAGCTATTTCTACCCTACCCTAAACAGTCATATGTATACCTTAAGGCCAACATGCATTGTGCACATTGTATGACATCATCTTTCTAGAATCTTCTACCTCCTTCCATGCATCTCATGACTTGTGACCATGTCATGTGATGTGACTGATGTGTGATCTTGTCACTTTAAACCTAACCCTGGTTCTGAAAATGAAATGAAAATGAAAATAAGAATAAGAAAAAAAACTAAGTTCACTTCTTGCGATCTTGATACATAACTTGTGACTGTAACATGTGATATATGACAGTGTGTCACACTAAACCCTGACCCTAAGTTCAGAAAATAAAAGAAAAAGAAAAAGATGTTAGAAAAAACTCAAGTCCAAGCTTTGCAACTCTGATACTTAAGTCATAATAAATGATATATAGTTAGAAGTTAAAGTCAAGGTTGTTATCCACACTCTGCTACATAATTCATAGATAAGTGTCTATTACTTGTGATTTATGCAACATTCATAGACTTCCACTTGAAGTGTACACTGCACTTAACAAGTATTTTTAAATTTTTGAGAGCATCTGGTTCTAAGCATCTCTCTGAGGTCTTTTCTTTAATACTCTTGCTATAAGTGTCTTAGAGCTTTCTCAACACCACTGTTCTAGCACAAGTCTACTGTGGGCAAGCCTCCGGTTGCACTAGATTGCTTGTTGCAGAATAGAAATTCTCAATACAAAAGACATCATGTGATCTCCTGTCGTTTGTGACCGCATGAGATGTTCAACCCCCATCAGTTTCATTTGAAACTGATC
>Ga0157364_1008717_pt1 | contig 10512 bp, 14 predicted proteins | sample AttsexASBM2_FD_111476 | JGI IMG/M metagenome (GOLD analysis project Ga0157364, IMG submission 111476) | Fungus gardens microbial communities from leaf cutter ant in Ribeirão Preto, State of São Paulo, Brazil - Atta sexdens ASBM2 | ecosystem: Host-associated > Fungi > Mycelium > Unclassified ... | reverse complement strand
TCTAAAAAAACCTGTTGTTTTTCTAAAAAGATTCCTTAATTAGTTTGGAATCGATTTTTAATTGACGGGAACGTCTGTAATCTTTGAGTAAAAAAAGATAAAAAAAAAAAAATTTTTCTCTAAAAAAAAAAAAAAAAAGAAAAAGAAAACAATAATTTCCATATTTAAATATCAACTATTGATACGAACGCATAGAAAAGAAACGCATTCTCATCGAAAGTAATTAAAGTTTGTTTAATTCATAATATATACATATATTGCAGCTGCAAATGAAAGAGAGTTATTCGCCGATAGAATTGCACTAGTTTAAAAGAATTGCACGGTTTAAAAACTGTCCAGGTAATCCAAACTTTCTCGACGGCCCTCGTGTTGTATTATATAAATTGTACATATATTTATTGCGAACCATTTGGGGGAAGGAACGATCTAATTGTAAGTCGAGATTTCGAACTTCTCTCTCTGGAGGTACCAGGGCATGTACGCGCGAGAACGAGAGAAGTCATGCTCCTCTCGTGGTCAAGGTCGTCGCAGAGCGATGGCTTGGCAGGCAGGATGGCGCGGGGCGGGTTCCCTTAGATGGAGGAGTAGGTATATATGGACGTCCTCATGCGTCCGGAATACCAGATTGTTGATCCTCCCTGCCGCTCTCTCTCTCTCTCTTTTTCTCTCGGTGGTGCCTTTTAAAATTCATCGCGCGCACCTCTCGACAGTCTCGACTCGAGGAGACCCCAGCGGGCCCCGCTCCCGTGCGGTCGAATCGCGCGCCGCTTAGACAAGTGCTTCATCGAGTTCCACCAGTGACAGTTTATACATATCGGTTTATACCTACGTTGCGGAAGAAGAGTCAGGAAGGTGCGTTTGTAACGTACGTCGATTCGCAATCACGCAAAAAAATTTTCTTCGCTCGAAACAAGAAAATTGCTATACGGGTAATGTAAAGAATATTATATATGAAGAAATATATTATGTTTAATGATGTCAGAGTATAAATATCTTCGTTAATTATGCTGACTTCATTGATTATACTGATACACTGACGCTGACACACATCTTTAATGATAGATTCGTTTATTATATCATACATATATAGCGGCAATAAGATCTAAATTGCGTTGAATCTTATCTTTATCTTAAGTTGAAATTTCTTTATGCTATATTCAAATTACACGAGATAAATTATTTTGACCTCCAGAAAGGAAAAAAGAGATGATTGGAGGAATTCGATATAAATAACACTGCAGTAGTAAAGTCGGCGCTAATCGCAGGACGCGTCATTATACACTTCAACGAGACAATAATATTCTGAATGCATTTAAGAAAAACAGTCTGGTTGCAACTTGATAAATTTAACAATTTTTTTTTATCAATAATCTATTAATAATCTAATTTTTTTTAGCAAAAACTTGTAAATCAACTGTATATAATTTTTGAAATAGCGATGCTATTTTTTTTATTAATATAGTATAAAAAATTTATATTTTTTGTTGCATTTTTTGCGAGAGTTAAAAATAGATTTGTTAATATTTCAATCTCTTGATATTTTAACCAATTAAAAGTTCGAATCTTTCTTGAATAATCAATTTTTAATGATGTCCAAAATCCTATTAATAGGATTTGCATCGGCAACTATTTGTAAACGTAGAATGAAACATTGTTTATATTGTATATAAAAAAAATATTAATAATATATATATATATATATATATATATATATATATATATTGATATAATATAATATGTCAAGTACTATCGAATGAGTTTTTGTTCTCGGATAATTCGCACGATAAATAATGTCCAATATCGCTTCTTAGAGTGATAACAGAGTATCTGATGCCAAATGCGTAAAATGTAAGCGTCAAAAGTAAAAGTTTATGAAAAAGCTGTTTCTGCAAATAATAATGCGATAAAAATATACCTTGTTTTTTATAAACATAATTAATAATGTATTCATTTTAAAGAAAGTACAAGTACAAATTTATGGTATCTGTTCTGGTACTTAGCTCATAAATATTCTAAATGAGAGATCAATGGTCTTGTTATTGAATTCACTGCGTGTCGCATAAGATAATTATTGATAGGTCTAACTGGAAATTGCAATAAATAAAACACGAGCGCAGCTAGGAAAAGCGAATAAGACGGTACGAACGGACAAGAGTCTTCGTGCGTCTTCAAGGCCGCATTTTTTTCATGCCATGATACTTGATGTCTTGGAACATATATAAAATAACTTGGGATATCTTAAAGTAGTAAACACAAATCGATGTACATACGTACTTGAGCATAAAATGCATTCCGATCTGTACCTGTAATAAGCCTCCTATGTCCTAGCCGAATAAGTATTATATTTGTACAATAATTTGAGTCGCTACTCAAACCGGCTGCTGCTCCTTTATAGTCGCATAAGTAAAAATAACGCATTTCGCGCGAACATCTCGTAGGACATAGAAGGATCTTTCTGTCTCTCTCTCTCTCTCTCTCTCTCTCTCTCTCTCTCTCTCTCTCTCTCTCTCTACATGAGCAGGTTTTTGAATCTGCGTATATAAAATATCAATTTTCCATTTCAGCAAACTATATAGTTAATTATGACGGTTTGGATTATCTTGGCTTGGCTGACGAGTTTATCGTCGGCCGTTCCCTCGAATCGAGTACCAGTCCGAGAGATCTTACCTCCTCCGCCGCCGTCAGAACATCAGCAACAACGCGAATTTCTTCCCTTCTTCCGGAGAGACGCCGTCGAAAGCTCGCCGACCTTCGGCCGCTTGTCAAATGATTTAGATTACAATGAATTCGGCTCGCACAGGTATCCCCTGCGCGACGCAGTCGAATCGTTGCCGGACAACGTATTAGACGCTAAATCGAATCCTACATTCCGAGACGACTTTGAGAGGTGACTATCCGAAGAATATGTTTTATCTTAATCGGCTAAAACCTCTCTGATACTCATTTTCTAAAGAATCGCTATTACATGGCAAATCTTAACCCTTATATACGTTGAAAATCTATGGGATTGCGATATTTCTTTTCTTTTTTTTTATATCAATATTTCTTCTGCAATACCTTTGATTGAAGATAAGACGACATTATTTCTTATTTCCAAATAATTTTAAATAAATTTTACAATTATTTTTTAAATATTTACTTATTTATATTTGTTTAAATCATTTTCTTAATTTATTTTTGTTTTTATAGATTGTTATTAAAAAACATTGTACACATCTAAGGATTGAAAAATTTAAAACTATTGAAGATTAAAATTCCATAATTCTCTTTACAATTTTGCTTTATTTTTATTTAATGCAGATATTGCTTGATTATTCTTTTATTAATTGTTCTTTTAATGCGTATCTTGATTTGATATGTAATAGACTTAATAATATATGCTATAATATTATTTAGGACATATAATAACATATTATTTAGGACATATGATACAAGTATAATAGAATTGCTCATATTTATAGTGAGAACCGAAGATTGCCTTTGAGAGATGCAGTGGAGCATCGTGAAGCACCTTTTCTCGGTGTTGATCCGGATCACGAATCGATTTGGATCGAGCCCGTGGCACCACCGACCTTGCGAAGAACGCAGCAGATTCTCGAACCTAAAATTGTCTGTCGCTTCAACTCTGAAGCCGTTCATAGGACGGAACCGTTCTCCTTGTACCCGCAAAATGTGCCAGATTACAAATGCACTCACCTAGTATATTCCACAGCTATCATCGGTAAATAATAATTGTATTAGATCTAGATTATAGATGTATAAGCATATATTATTTTGCGAGTACTTTTATTATCTTAATTATTAATTTTATTATTTCATTGTAGACAGGCAAGATTCCATCGTTCCCAACGATCCAGTATACGACCGAATTAAAGGTAGGTTATCATCAAAGATAAAAATATGTTTAAAAATATTTAACAAATATTTTGGAAATATTGAATTATAATATTAACAAATAATATTAACTTCAATTTTTTTATTAGGCGGTTACAATGCTGCCACAGGGCTTCGCTTGAAAGATCCAGCACTTCGCGTGCTGATATCCATCCAACCGAATCCACATCGTAGCCTAATTATCCAAAGAAATGCCAATTTATCGACCGCTTTTCCATTGCGGGAATCTATTCTCAAATTCCTCGAAGAATATCGTTTCGATGGTATTGAGCTTGATTGGCCAACCGCCGCCCAGGATTGGTCTCAATTCAAAATTCTGCTCAAGTTAATCGGTGCTCCATTAGCCAAAAGAGGATATACCCTCGCGGTGGCACTGACACCGGAAGATCCCGTGGATCTGGAACTTTTACCGATCGTCGATTTGATAATCCTAAAAAGTTGGCGGGTTCAATTGGCTTGTGCTTCTTGCGGAAGAACGGAATATCCCGTTCTTCATCCAGGTCCCTTGAGCTTCATTGTTCAGAATACAAGCAAATGGGTTGAGCAAGTCAGCGCCGGACAACGATCGAAATTTGTCCTCGCTATCCCAATCTTTGGTCAAAGATATACTCTCAAATTTAGCAATCTCACCGATGTCGGCACGCTTGTTCAGAAATCCGGCAAAGAGGGTGTTTACACTAAACTGAGAGACGGAAAATTAGCTTATTACGAGGTGAAGTATCACGTCAATACTAAAAAAAAGAGCTTAGTTGCATTAATTGGAATTCTGGTTAAAAATAAATAAATCAAAATTTTTTTCGTTGAACCTATTATAATTTTAGTTGAGAGAGAGAGAGGAGGGGGAATTAAACTTCTGATTGTTATATGATCAGAATCTTCAGCTGATTCTGATTTATTTTCAATCAGATATTTTTCTCAATGTAAAAAAAAGTGTTTATATTAATCAAAGCCAATTGTTCTCTGTAGGTGTGTGAAAAATTGGAAGGAGGTTTGTGGATCTCTGGCAGGAACGAGGAAGGACCATACGTAAAGCGAGGGGATCAATGGATTGGTTACGATGACCCTATATCAGTTAAAATTAAAACGGCGTTTGTTCGAGCAATGGGACTCGGTGGAATCTCATTATGGTCGCTAGATCTAGATGATTTTCAGGTTATTAATAATATTAACTTATTTTTTGTCTCATTGAAATTTTTATTTTTAGCGCCATAAGGATATAAGTGCATCAAAATTAACAGATTTATAAAAGAATGATTTTCATTTAAGCGTTGTCAGCAATTTAAATAGCAATTTAGCGCCATTCATTCACGGCATATTATCGTATTTAACGCGTACATATGAATTTAAATCCCATAGGGTATCTGCGGAAATCCTTGGCCGATGCTAAATGCTGCAGTACGATCTTTAGGATATTACGAGGATACCCCGACAAAGAAGTGTCCGAAGGATGGTCTTTCTAGGGATCCGGAAAATTGTTCCGCATTTTATTCTTGTATCAAAGGTAACGTTTACAGCTTAATTAAATTAATCATAAATCGCAAAAGTCAAATTTATACAGTCAGTGACCAGAGAGCTGTTTTTAGGAAAACTACATCATGGTCATTGCGGGCACAGCCGATACTTTGATCCGAGAGAGAAACGCTGTGTGGCAGCCATCCTAGCGCGATCTTCAGAGATCTGCAAACTCAATGTTTTCGATAAAATTGTTGGTCAGAATACACCATCAACAACATCGTCAAAAAAGGTGTTGCAGCAAGTCGGTCCGCGAATAGCGTGTTATATGACGTCCTGGGCATTGTATCGCAAAGGGGATGGTAAATTCGTGCCAGAACATTTGGATTCGAATCTCTGTACTGACATTATTTACGCATTTGCTGGATTGAATCCTGAGACGCTGTTGATTCAGCCGTTCGATCCTTGGGCCGACATTGAAAATAGTGAGTATGATAATTCACATGTGATCTCAATTGCCGAGACATTTGAAAGATTCAGAATAAAACTGAATTATAAATCTGTAATCTGAAAGGATCTATTTTTTTAAATATAGCGTATTTCATATTTAAAGAGAATCTTGTGAGACATGGAATCATATCGCTCTTGTTTCAAATCTTTCATTTAAAAGATCATTTAAAAGATATAATTGAATGATATGATTCCTCGAATAATTCATTCCAGATCTATACCAGCGAGTGACCTCGATCAAAGGATCAAGAATATTACTGGCCTTAGGCGGATGGACCGACAGTTCTGGTGATAAATATTCTCGATTGATCAGCAGCGGCGTCTCTCGTCGTAAATTCGTCATTGCTACGATGAACTTCCTGAAGAAGCACAATTTCGACGGTCTATCGTTCGAGTGGAGCTATCCCAAGTGCTGGCAGAGCGACTGCAAAAAAGGTCCCGATTCTGACAAACCGAATTTTACTAAGTTGATGCAAGAGCTCAGAGAGGAATTTAACAAGCAAGACCCGCCTCTATTATTGGCTGCTGCCCTATCAGGGTACAAAGAAGTCATTGACAAAGCGTACGAGGTGCATGAAATCTCGCAGATCGTCGACTTTATGTCGGTCATGACGTACGACTATCATGGATCGTGGGAATCCAAGTTGGCACACATAGCGCCCTTGTTTGGGTCATCAAGCGATAGCAAACCCTATTACAACGTTGTAAGTTCGAATTGCGTGAAAATGCATGTTGCAAATCGCAAAATATAACGTTCGAAAATATTACAGAACTTTACCATGAACTATCTCATTGGTCTCGGTGCTGAGAAATCTAAACTCCTAGTCGGTATCCCCCTATATGGACAGTCTTATCGGCTCTCAACGGCAAGCCAAGCCGATCTGGGTGATCCTACGACCGGTCCGGGTAAACCAGGAGAGTTCACTAAGCAACCTGGAATGTTGGCGTATTATGAGATTTGTGAAAAGATTAAGCGACACAATTGGAAAGTAGGAATTGGTAAGACGATCGACGAATAAATATATATTATGTGAATTTGAACAAAATAAGTAGGTATATTTTGCATAAAATCTAATATAATTTCAGGACCGAGTGCTCATTTCGAAGATGAGTGGGTAGGTTACGAAGATCGGGAGAGTGTTTACGCTAAGGGCAAATATATCACGGGAAATGGCTATGGTGGAGCTACAATGTGGACCATTGACTTGGATGATTTTCAGAATCTCTGCTGCTCTGAGTCGTTTCCTTTATTGAAAACCATAAATCGTGCGCTAGGTGCGTGTTATATTATTTATTATTATCTTTGTTAGTATTGTATTATATAGTTGTATTATATAACTTTCTACATTTTATTACAAGTTATCATTATATTTTGTATTATTATATACTATAATATTTATTACACATACTTTTCTAATATTTTACATTTGATATAATTATTCTAATTAACAGGTCGTTCGTTGCCGCCCATTTCGGAGGATTGCCGACGTTCACCGCAGCCGGTGACACCGCAAGCACCGACTCTAACTACTCACAGTGACGCCATGGACGGCAATCCGCGCCCTACTACATCAATGACAACGTCTAGTACTGGAACTACCACGTGGCCCACGTGGACAGAAAGACCGAGCACCACGACGACGACGCAACAGACGACTAGGACCACTTGGCCCACGTGGACTTGGACCAGCCAGGAATCCAGTAAAAGTCCGTCGGAGGACGTCACAAAGCCTAGCGAGACTAAAAAACCGAGTACAGCTCCTAGCTCTACACCTATATCAACTGTATCGTGGTAAAAGAAAGCAAATCACAATTATTCGTCTCCGTATATTTCAATCTTTTCCTTTTTTTTTTAAGTCAAAACAATCCATTCAAAATGATCATCCAAAATATTTAGCGCCCTGATGAAAATGTAAAACTTGTCAAGTGTCAAAGAAGTGTGAACAAAGAATTTTAACGCTTTTTAAACACTTCATTGACTTTCCATTGACTTACCACTCTTAATGGTTTTGAATATTTATACACGCTCTACGAATTCTCCCCAAATGCTCCGTAAAGTGTGCCCAAAACACATCTGTCATTTCCTACACGTTAAAAATTTTTTTTTTTTCATTAACGTTTCTCATACGCTCCTCAATACTCCGCAAAGAATGCATAGAACTGATGACATATACTTCCTAAACATTTCATTCATTAGTATTTCGTCTACGCTTCCTAAATGTTCAGTAAAAAATACGTTGGGAGTTCAAATACGCTTCAAGATATAGAGATAAAAAAATTTATTTATTTATTTGAAAACGAAGTGTCGTTGAATATGAAAGTATGCGGTACTATCAGAGGGACTTAGCGAGAACTAACTTCTTGAATGTAAAACACCGCACAGATTAAGGATAAAAAACATAGCATTGAAAGATTTTTCAGTTGTGTTTTAATAAAAAAATGTTTTGAAGTGAGTCTTTAGGGCTCCAAGAAGAGAGCGTAGCACTTTTTTTTAGATATTTACCGAATGAAATATATTTTAAAATATCATTTGCTTATCAAGGACCTTAATTACGTTTCATTCATCTAAGAACTCGATGATGCTCCGTTTATGTTCTCCAGACTACCTAATCATGCTCCATTTACATTCAACGAACATTCTGCTCGTGCTTGCTGAAAAACTTATCTATACTTTCATTTATGTTTCTTTAACGTTTAGTCGACACTTTCTTTACGTTCCATATTCCAATTTTCCTACGAGTTTCATTTATGTTTCTGTTACTCCCTCCTTACACTTCCTTTACACTCCAATTAACGCTTTATTGACACTCGCTTTAAGTTTTATTTTTATTTTCATTTCAAATATACTTTTATTTACAGTCATCTTAGTTACAATTACATTAAAGCTCCTTATTGATTCATTCTTTACATTTTTTTTTTAAATAGCTCACCGACTACGCAGTCACTTTCTACAACAAGGAAACCGATTGTCGACACATCGGAAGCGAATTGTACTAGCGGCGCGTATTACAGCGATCCCATGAACTGTGGAAATTATTACAGATGTGTCCGCGGCGAGTTGAAGCGTGAACAGTGTGCGCCAGGATTACACTGGGACGCGAATCGACAACTGTGCGATTGGCCCTCGGCGGCAAAATGTCAAGCAGAAACTGGTAAGATTCTCACCTATTCTCATCAACCGGATACGTTAATTCTTAATTATTCCTCTCTTTTTTGTCTCTATCTTTTCCTCCTTCTATTTGCTAGAGAAATGATCCATAATTACATAGTTCGAAACGATTAGACAACAATGAGTAATAATTGGCGCGCAGATTGATCATTTTGATAGTCGCGAAATATAAATGCATCTTTGTAGAGTTGATAGCATTAACCCATTAACGAGAAAATTATCGCGATGACATTGACTCTTTAATAATCTATAAAAATTGTGTCGATAAGCGAGCACGTGGACAAACATGAGTACAAACCTGTTTGCGTTTGAGTTGGGCGTATGCAAATATAGTCGCGTATACATATCTTTTCCGTTTAACATGTCGCCTCTGGCTAAGAAGCATTCTTGCATCCTCTCCCTTTGCTATCCCCCGCAAAGCGAAGAAGATCGCTGGCATTGGCAAGGGTACAAGCCACGCTAACGATTCTTGTTTGCACATCGTTCGCTCATGGTGCGTCTGCGAAAACCATGGCCTTCACTCGATTCTATATGATATTAACTCTTCTTCTTCTAAACTGTGTCGTACAGGGAGTGTATGAAATCTCTCGTCGAGGTGCCAATTTAATCGATCTTAAATTGATTTTTATCGTACAAGGTGCGTTTCATAAATTTTTATCTCTTTTTTTTTAGATTCTACTTCGACGACAAGCAGTCCTTTATGGAGTAGTTCAACTAAGAAGCCATCTACTACAACCGCCAAAGTTACCAGACCAATTTTAACAATAACAACGACGACAATAGCAACCACGAAGCTCACTACGTCGAAACCTATCGTTGTAGAACCGACGCAAAAACCGCAAAAACCATGCGAACATGGACAATATTATCCCTATCCAAATTCGTGCACAAGCTTTCTGGTCTGTGTGAACGGTGATCTTGTCTCGCAGCAGTGCGGTCCAGGTTTAAATTGGAACACCGACAAGAACATGTGCGATTGGGCTTTCAAAAGCCCATGCATCAATAAACCTCATAAGAATGCCTTGCTCGTGGAAAAAGATACCGTTCCAACCGTAAGTAACGTAAATAATAAATTATATAATAGTGCTGCCAATGATCATTTAGATATTAATTATTAATACATACTGATATTAACATAACATTCTCTCATTGTCAGTCAGTTACAATCTTTTTTATTACACCTCCGCAGTACGTACATCCGGCTCATTCATCATTTTAATTTATTCGTTTATTGCGTAATAATTCAATAATTGATATTGACATCAAGTATTATTATTGTGATTACATTAGACTTGCATCACCGGCAGCTACAGTGGTGTACCGGGTGACTGCACGAGTTATCAGGCGTGCCTTTGGGGTCGTCAAGAGGTATTCAACTGCGCGCCGGGTTTGCACTTCAACAGGGAGACTCGTATCTGTGATTGGCCGTCCCGGGCGAAATGCACGGACGACGATGGCGACAAGGAAATTACCACGCAATCGGCGAC
>Ga0157364_1008715_pt1 | contig 10514 bp, 2 predicted proteins | sample AttsexASBM2_FD_111476 | JGI IMG/M metagenome (GOLD analysis project Ga0157364, IMG submission 111476) | Fungus gardens microbial communities from leaf cutter ant in Ribeirão Preto, State of São Paulo, Brazil - Atta sexdens ASBM2 | ecosystem: Host-associated > Fungi > Mycelium > Unclassified ... | reverse complement strand
GTGTGTGAGAGAGAGAGAGAGAGAGAGAGAGATGTCTCAATTCCTATGAATTCCAATTACACGAAGGAAAATGATCTCGTTTCTCGAAGACGATACGTCGCTACTCATTAATTAAATCCATTCTATAATAGCGAATATTTAAGATTTCTATTTGGAAAAACTTGGGAACTTTCCCAATCATGAAATTTTTATCTTTGAAATTCAGGGATTTTCATGGAATTTATTGATATAAGGAAATTTTTGAAATTTTAAATTTAAATTCAGTTTTTTGAAAGCATTGCTTTTTTCATAATTTTTCTTGATAATATAAAATGTAGACAATCGGATTAGCAATAAAGCATACATATATATTTTTGTATGTTGCGAATTTTTATAAGAAACGGTAATAGTAGAAAAAAATACACAATGAAAGAGTAGCTCATTGATTTTTTTTCTTTATTGCGTCTAATTGTAAAATAGAACAGATAGAATTTCGTGAAAATCTTCTTCTAATTTACAATATATTTGTTTGCATTACTTCCAGTTTCGAAATTGAACAGTTTTCTAAAAGTAGATACTCTAATCTAGAATTTTAAATAAAAATAACTGAAAAATCCGGGTTCTTAGAAAATATTTTTACGAGATTTCAATAAACATTCTGTGAAATTATTTAACTAGGAAAAGTATCTCATTTACAAAAACGAAAGATATTACGTAATTTCCACGTTCTCATATTAACAGTTGAACATTTGACATTTGACAATCAATGTTCTGCTGTATATCGCTTTATTGCGATCCAGCTGCGTCACAAATTGCGCAGTTGTTTTTCCATGGCATTAATATAACGAACCTAAAGATGTTAATAAATTCATTACAATCGTGTATGTATGTGTGGAATATAAAGTGACCCTTCGAAATAACTTATATTAGGTTTATTCTTTTTAGTTGAAACTGAATTGCAAAGTTCATCTTTTTTTTCTTTACGTTTTAGAAAAAAAGAAGAGAAAAGAATAAATGATGCAAGAAGTTCAGCTAAAAAGAACAAAGTCTTTAATATGATATACTTTGACCCAAACGAATCTTCTGCCTCCTCTTGAGGCTTCGCTAATTCGAGATTTAGGTATATAATGAATGATATTATCAGATTATCTATCTACAATGTTCCTGCCCACCTTGCCTCTAGGTCATCGAACAGCCGGCGAGGTCTACTCTTTTCGCCAAGGTCGATACCCTCCACCTCACCTTCCTTCTCCCTTCACCATCTTGTCATCTCCGTGGATCTGCGTATTTGCGTAACAAGCGAAGGTCTCTTCTACGTTCTAGAGGCCATCGCATTCCTTATTCTTTGCGACAACTCTTGCGATTACTCGCGGTTGTCACCATTCATCCGGCCTTTCTGATCGTTCGCTATCTACCTAAACTTAAGCATGAGAAAGAGAGAAAAGAAGTATTTCTAAAAGTATTCAATAATTTAAGGGAACATTTTTATCAAAACTCATGTCAGGTTATTAGTATTTGTTAAATTTAAGAATAGTCATCTAGGATATTTTTATATCTCAAAAAATGCGAAAAAATCTGATTTGTAAAATATTATTTTGCATATTGTTTAATATATTTATCTTTTTTAATAATTATTCTTGACGAAACTTTAAATATGTAATTCTATTCGAAAAAAATAGCATTTATATTAATTAAAATTTTTTATTAAAAAACATTATAATAAGTTATTGAATGTTCTTGAACTTATTATGAACTTTTTAATATTTGTTTAATTTCTACTTACCTGTTTTACATGTATCAGAAAATTGTGATTAAATTCATATCTATAATGTTCTAGAAATATTAATAAATCGGAAAACAATAACATATAATATGTTAATATAATAATAATTATTCAATTGGAGTTAAAAACATCCCAAACCAGATTTACATAAAAAAAATTAGGTGATTCCGAGTTAATTAAAAATGATTGCAAAAATTAGAAGATCTTAAATTAAATATAAAAAAAACTAAGAAATTACAAAAAGAAATGGCGAGTAATAATATTCATTTAGAAGATTCGATGTCAAAATGATCTAAGAAGAATACGATTTAAAAATTTTGAATATTTCAGTATTTTTTACTGCAATTACAAAACGACATATTGTGGTCGATACTATTTTTTGTTTTTTGACGTGATGATCAAAAGAGATATACCGTATCTAATGTAAGTATAATCATGGTAAGGATAAAAAAATGACGCGCTCGATTGGATCAGAGTAATGCGCTACTTTGTGAATCTAAGAACTATGGATTATTATCGGTTTCGCGGAAAGCAAGATGCGGGTTAATTGTGCTTGATATATCGATTTGCGGTGTAATTTGTCGAAGCAATATGCCTAGCTAGGAGATACAGGTGAGTCTCATTTATCAGCGTATTCCTAGGAACATATAGTCTCGTAATGAAAGAAATTTAGAAATAAATCCTTAAAACCATAAACTATAAAGTAAATATTCATGATTTTTAAATCTTTAGCATCTGTAAGTCCGGATCTACAATAGATGTTTTAAGCCATAAGAAATTGATCAATTGCAAGCGAATGTGAGAAGAATAATTGATTGTGATTCGTCCATTCCTTATGGCTTAAAGTTTAAAAATCTATTGTAGATTCGGTCTTAAAAAATATTTTGATGAGAACTTCAAACAATTCTCAGAAATTGTTTCAAGCAATTATATAAAATAATATTACAAACTGCCATATAATATAATTAATTTAACGGTAATTTAATATTAATATGTTTAAATAATTGAGTTGCCCTCGTTGCATTTACACATTATTAACCGACACAAAATCAATGTCGAGATGGTATATTGATCGCATATGTTCCTATATATGTACATATGATTGTTTATTATACTCCAATACTGCGACACATACGCATATATATATACAAATGCTTTCGCGTATCCTGGGAGAGTTTACAGCAATTACTCTGCTGCATATTGCGTCGTAATCAGAGTATTAATTTAATCACGATTCTCGATTGTGGTACCGTGCGAGGGAAGCTTCGTTTGCCTGTTTTAATTGATAACCAATTAGATTTGCTCAGTAATGCATTGAGCGAAGTCAGCGTTCGATACTTTTAAATTTAATTTAAACTATCGGGATTTGTGTCGAGCATGCAATATATCGTGTAATGTATCATACACTGAAAAAAAGGTAATAGGTACCAACATTACCAGGTAAGAATTGCCAAACAAGGATTATTAGTCTGCAAAATTAAATCATTCGGAATTATAAATGTAATTATAAACAGCTGATACATTTAATCGGCTCCATGTTGTTTGTAATATCGATGAGCAAACAAATAAATTGATAATTCATCGAACTAGTATATACGGAAAGATATATGATTTTTGGGAACATATTCTGTTCATCGGGACGAAAAACTGATTGACGCGGACGTGTTATATAAAATTCAAGTAAATGCCTGGACAGAATCGAATTATACATGTATACTAAAAAGAGTCGAGCTATCAAATATTGAGTGAAATAATGCCAATCAAATGTTCGATTAATCATGTAACAAAAATAATTTTACTTTCTTAAATATTTAGTAACCAATTATCAATCAAATTGTTATATTATTATGTTTAATATTTACTAAATTACTATTTAGGAACGTAAACTTATTTTCACTTACATTAATCGAACATTTGATTGGCATTATTTTACTCAACATTTAGTAGTTCGATTTTTTTTAGTGTACATCATTCGATTCCATCCAGGTATTTGCTTGAATTTTATATATAATATATCCGCGTCAACCAGTTTTTCATCCCGGATGAACAGAATATGTTAGTAAAAATCTGTATCTTTCCGTATATACTGTTCGACATTATTTATTTGCTCACTCGATATTGCGAACAACATGGAGCCGATTAAATGTGTTAGTAGCTTATGCTGTTTGTAATTACATTTGCAATTCCGAATGATTTAATTTTGTAAACTAACAATCCTTGTTTGGCTTTAATTTTCACTCGTATATTAAGACATAACTTTTAACGGCTTCTTTAATCTTTAAGCGGTCGCTTTTTTAAAGCTTTATTCTGTAAAAGGAAAATGAAAAGAAATTTCCCAGAATTCTTTTACATGTATAAAAAGAACGGCTTATGTATAAATCAGTTCACTGAAGTCTTTTTTTTAATGTTAATTGTTTTTTACATTTCTTTATCTTTATTATATATATATATATTATAATATATATATTATTAATATATAATATATATATATAATAATAAGAGGAAATAAATAATATAAATTTAACACTGATACGTTAGTAAAAAATATAATTATAAAGATATAATTTTTTTGGGATGTTCTGAATACTCCAATTTACCAAATTGCGAATTTTTAGACCATCTATTTAAAAGTTATTGGGAAACTTCGTACTTACACGTATTATATACAGATGATTTATAGTTATTCGATTTGTGCATCATTAGCTGTTAATGATGAGAAATCACAAACCGATGCCAGAATTAACTACAAGGATATTTCGTATAATGTATCTAATTTTATCGAAAGCGGGAGCAAAATCTCTGACGCTTTATTGATTTGCGCTTGGTGAATAGAATCGCAAGTACGTAATTTCTCTTAAGATATTATTTTCGTCTTTGTCGTCTAATTAATTCGCTGAAAAAAGTCTGATAACAATAATAATTAAACCTGATGATAGTTACTAAAGCTTTTAAAAAAAAATTTAATCAAATATTTGATTAATATAATCAGAAGTCTAAAGTCAACTAAAGGTTAATATTTTTAATTATTACATGAAAACAATGATTTTGTTGAATTATCTAAAAATTCAGCTAGAGATCGGAAAATAACTTTATCTGATTATCAAAACAATCGTGGGAATCTCAAACATAATGAGCAATACTGCAAAAAGTTTTGACATTCTAGCAATCAGCTTGAGCATCTTACTTAATTATTTTAATGAGTCAACAAAATTATTTTCAGATCTGTGTTTAGTTAAATTTTTAAATACTTTCGAAAGACCATGTTTTTTCCATCTCTTTTGATCTCTTTTATTATCGAGCGCTTGATTATTATATATAGTAATATTTATTAAATATTGCACCAATATGCTAAACAAAATACTAATAGCTGTTACCAGACTTTTTATTAAAATCTATTATAAATCTATTATAAAGATTGCAAACGTTCTTATTTCAAAATCATTCATAATTAAATTGTTATTGAAATATTTTAACAACCGTTACGTTTGGCGTTATAATAATTACGGATTCATTTCCAAAGTGAATTTATTTTCGCGAGAGATTTTTTTCTTTTATTCCTGGAACACAGGAAATTATGGATATGAAGTATTTACACGTAGCATCTCGTGGGGAGATTTCTACGTCGCAGAAATCAATCGACTTCGATCGCGGATGAGAAGCAGCTGGATTTTTCTTTTAATTCTATTCGCAGAAAACGTTCGATCGTTGACAACGCGTTAATGGATTTGAAAATCGCGTTTGTGCGCGGTCGGCCGTAATGATTATTCCATCTGCGAGTGGAATTCGACTTGACGCGAGCTCATTTCCTGACTGGAAAGCAACGTCCGTGTTGATCGAAATCGCACCCGGCCAGTCCATTCAAGAAAGTCGCATTCATTTGGGCGTAACGTCGCCCACGTATATTCGTTCAGCCTAAAACGTAGCGTCTGACTCAGCTCGTGACAACAAACTCGCATCTCGACATCCGCTTTGTAATACGGAAAGAACAATTTCCCTAAATTATTTTTAATTTAAATTAATTAAATATAGATTTGTGAAAATAATTTTATTGCGCCATCAAAATAATTATGTAGAACATTTCGTGATAATGCGTTAAATCATCAAAGTTTTATATATATGGAAATATTGGTTTTGTGCTGATCTAAAAATTTGGATAGATAACACACATTTGAATATAATTTTGTTGAGCCATAAAATAATTATGTAGAACAATTAAGCTGGTTGCTAGAATGTCAAGACTTTTTATCATTGTTCATTATGCTTAAGATTGTTGTAATTATTTTGGTTTATTAAAATTATTTTTAGATTTACATCTAATTAAATTTTGATATTTCTGTTTAGTCATGAAAATAATTATCTAGGACACTTAAGTTGATTGCTAAAATATCACAACTTTTTCTAAATGTTGTTCATGCTTGAAATTTCTACATAATTATTTTAATCCAACAAAATTATTTTCAGATCTGTATTTAACTAAATTTTTAAACGATTTAGCAAAACTATTTTTTTTTATACACGGTCGTTAAAATAAGCTTTCCAGATTCGCTTCAATGCGAAATTGCGGGACTTTCGCGAATGTTTCGCATTGAAAGATGGATGCTTTAGCTAAACAAATTTAAAAATTAAAAAATTCGATATATCGTCACTTAAGCTTCTTATCGCACGTATATCGTGGATGGACAGGTTGATTGAAGGTCGATGAATTGCATTCTATCGGATCATTATACGCCAATATTGTCATGCTTGGTAGAAAAAATTTGATGTTCACTTGTGACGATCGCGATGTAATTAGCGACTACGTTTCATCTACATGAACGTACGCGTCACTCTTGCTCGGGAGTGGCGTTAATTATCGCACGTCAATTAGTCCTGCATTTCGTACGAGCTCTGTCATTAACGTGTGCGTCTCTTCCTGCCATCAAGACGAGACTCTGAACTGTTTCGGGCACGACGTAGTACGCTTTCGAGTTCGCGCCGCTTTAGGGAACGCGTTTAAATTAATGCGTAGATTATACAATGAGAGAATACTTGATCCGAGCACCTTGGGATTTAACTACGTTGAATTTTTGTATGCAGTCTTTAAAAATTTTACATAGCGATACAGTTATTTTTTTTTTGCAACTCTAATTATAAAAATAACTGCACCGAACTTAGCGGTTATTTTTCGCAAAATCTTTGAGTGATGATTAATTATTTATTATTCATATAATATTAATATAATAATACATGATAAAATAAAAAGATTTACAAAATTGATCAACAATTTAAATTTTAACATTGGAATTATTTATACGTTTTCTGAAAATTAATTAAAATCTTTTTTCATAGAATGCACATTGTGCGCAAAAGTTCGAATTGCAAATCCGAGTTTTAGTGAAATGTACAATATTACGACAGAGAAATTAAAAATTGGATTTCTGGGAGTCGTTTGATATACGTAAAAGCGCTATGAAAGATTTGATGTGTAAAAAGCATTACGAGATGTTTGATATATAAGAGGCTTTAAAATTGCACCATCAAACATACTGTAATTGTAAAAAGGACTCTCGTGAAACGTACATACGTATTTACGTGTATACCTCTTCGATATATTGCGTACATGAATTTGCTTGATTAATCAATTCTCAGTATATTCACGATATTTTTCCTTTACTACATATGCTGAGTCGTTTGAATCCCATGTTAATTTTCGTCTCTTTGACAAGTATACAAAAATTGTTAAATAATTGTACATATACTGAAAACAAATTTACTAACTCTTTATACATATTTCTTTGAATAGCATTAAGTATACATGTATTTCTATTAAATAAAAAAAATAATAATACAATAGTTAAAAAAATGAAACTTAAAAAAATGATAGTTAAATCAAATTGATGTTAGTAGTTATAAAAACAAACAAAATAGTTAAAACAAATTAATTTTTGTTTCAAATATTTGTTTATTTACTTAGAATTATTCAATTGTATCAACTTGTATCAAATAAATATATGTAGATATTTATTTAGAATCATTCAAATATTTATTGAAATTTAATATTTTTCAGTGTATACTTTAACATCTTTAATTGGAAAGTATTTGTAAAGTTGTGTATTTAAAAAAAGGAAATAATAGAATATTATTTAGCCACGTGCTTCTAGTATTTCAAAGAAAAGAAAGTTTGCAGGATATGAATGACCCAATCGTGTATATCATCACTGTTAAATTCATAATGTCAAATTATATTATCAAATTATATCTAATTTGTTTTAATCATTTCTGTAGGTCACTACTGCTTCTATTCAGTATGTCGTTAATTTAACTAAAACAATGAAATTAAACAATTTAACTTGAGAAATTGTATTAAATTTGATTTAAATTTAGTTCGTTATTTACTAAGTGCACATATTAACATGAATGTTGTTTTGAAATTAACCACAGAAACGATTTAATTTACATTTTGGCACACGTGGAAGTTAAAAACAACAAAATGTTTAACTGAAGAGATTGGATTGCCATTACTCATGTTTTGATATCTAACAGCGTAAGGATTAAGTCGCGATGTTATTGCCACATTCAGAACAAAGAATGATATCGTGATAATTGATTGATGATTAATTAATTAATTAATATTCCGTGATCTATTTTACCGAAAAAATTTGTTGGATGATTTGTACCCATTAGTGAATTTACAAGGATATGATAATTGCATAATAACATGGATAACGATTAAGTAGAGGCATTAATCGGTACGTAACTGATTGCGTAATATGTCTACAACAGAAGAGCATTAAATTGACATTTTGCGGACCATCGAACTATCGATTTTCTGCCGGTACTAGATTAAAGTGGGTAGATCCCAAATAGGCCAATCGTAACTGCCTTTTTGAGAGTATTTTATCATCACTTGAAAAGGGATTTTATTATTGCTGTAATGTACGAAAGTGAAGCTTATTAAAATGAATTGCTAACGTAGGAATTTTAAACGAAAGTGAACATAGTATTTGCAAATATGGAAATTTGAAATTAATTATTCCAACTTTTTATAAAATATTATTTACATGGTACGCGCGCGCGCGCGCGCGCGTGTGTGTGTGTGTGTGTGTGTAATATAGATAATTGTTGCTAAATTATTAACATAATTATTATTTTAATTATATATTATAATATTATTTAATTATATAATTATTATTGTTATTGAAAAATGCGTTAAATGTGCAGTCTGGAAATATGGATTCGATAACATTTAAGATTTATGGGAGCTGTAATACGGTTTCGAAAAATAAGGAAGGATCTATAGATTAATAGATTTGAAATTTAAAAATTTCTAAATTGTCTTTTTTGATTATCTCTTTTTACTGTTCTAGGTTTTCAAAAAAAAATCTGAAAAAATTAAATTACTTTTTCTAACGTTTCTCTTTATTATATTTTCAAATTATTTTACAATTCAAAAAAGTTAAAAAAGATCCAGATTGCATACAGAGAGTTAAAAATCTTAGGATGTAGAAATCTTATTCTGTAAAAATCAAAAGATTTCGAATCTTCAAAATAATTATACAAGTGTAATTCTCTATGAATAGTTTATGCAGATAGATCTGTAACTTCCGTTCAATTTTCTTTCGATCGCGGGTGATCTTCTTTCTCTCAACTAACACATACAAAAAGCGCGCAAACAGACGATCCGACGAGCCACCCCTTAACTGGATGATTACACAATCCCCTCATACATCACCCTAGGGAGTCGCACTGCAAAAGTGGCTGCGAGAAGGGTCTCTTAACTTCCTTTTAAGACTCGCTTTTAGCGCACCGGTGAGCGCTCAGCATTCGTCCTAAGTGAGTTTATCGTGGTAATTAGTCAGTGCTTCGTTGATGCTTTCTTGTTGACATTTATGCTGCATTTCTGAAGGGATAAGGAAAAAAAAGGAAATGATCTTGCTCTTCTTCTCCTGACGAATACTTAATATTCATTGATTAAATAACATGGCATCCATTTCACGCTAACTGGTACGAAAGAAAAAAGAAATAAAAAATCTTTCAATATAAAATTTTATTCATTTTTCAAAACTTTTAATATATTTATCTTATATTAAACTAATACAAAAATTTGCTTGAAGTGTGTTAAATATAATATAAATTTTCTAACCATATATTTTTTTAAAATGTGAAAAGTCAATAAGATCTCGCGATTGTTAAACCATAAAATTATATTCGTTTAAGTATCAGTTCTATAATTAACAGCTTTCTGCACAATTGATAATTTTAATTCTCTCGAGTTTTCTTCAGAGGATCCGCGCTCGCCATGTCAAGGTTACATCGTGGATCGCACGACTTGCCACATCGTGATCCATTATCTCCCGTTAATTAGTACTCCCGAGAGAACGGATTAGGATCGTGTACTTAAGGGATAACAAACCGGTCGCGGTGTAAATTAGAGGGCGCAGTATAATTTGACTGTGCTACGATTTATGTTTCGGTTCGTGTAATCCGATGATCAATATATCCACTACACATAAATTTTGCTACAATCGATCTCATTGACGTCGATTCTCGGAAATCTGAGAATTTGGTTTTAATAATGTTTAATTCTTAGATATAATATATTTTTGACATTTTTATATTTATGATGGTTTAAGGAATTAAAAAAAAATCTTAATTTTCTCTAATTGTTTGTTAGAAGAAAATTATGAATTCCATTTTTTTTCCACTGACATAAAAATCCCCTCATAGATTTGATATTTTTCTCTGAGAAAGATTTCTCATTTCTTAAAATATT
>Ga0157364_1008714_pt1 | contig 10515 bp, 7 predicted proteins | sample AttsexASBM2_FD_111476 | JGI IMG/M metagenome (GOLD analysis project Ga0157364, IMG submission 111476) | Fungus gardens microbial communities from leaf cutter ant in Ribeirão Preto, State of São Paulo, Brazil - Atta sexdens ASBM2 | ecosystem: Host-associated > Fungi > Mycelium > Unclassified ... | reverse complement strand
CTTAAAAATTTTTATTCTCGGCAATTTTCTTCCAAGATTACTTTGTTAGAAAAAGGAGTAATTATAATTAAGAATTCGTGTTATTAGTTTCTTTTTTATTTTTTTTATGTATCGAGGTTTTTTTAATATATATATATATATATATTTATAAAATCATATATATATATATATATATATATATATATATATATATATTACTACTACTATATATATATTATTATATATATATACTATATATATGTTATGAGAAATAATATTTGTGTAAAAGGCAGTGTAAAAATGACCAATTTTGGCCGTAAATGGACACCTTTAGAACCTATGTATTTATCATTTATATTTATAAAAAGGAAGCTTATTTACCGAGAAAAACTTGGGAACTTTCCAAAATATTAAAATATTTAAACGCTTTGCAAAAACTCATATTGTTTCTATATAATAAATGATAATAGATTTCAAAATTAATAATGTGTTTATACTTAATACATATTAGAACATTAAACATCCTCTAATTATTCTGCATATAAAAATATTAAGATAAAAACATAGTTTATTAGATATTTTATACATTATTTTGGCACATATATTGACATGAAATATTGAATATCTCGTAAACTATTGATTTTTTTATATCTTTACCTCAATACTTTTATAAAATAAGAAATTAGAGAAATCATTTCTCAGTAAAAAGTTTTTCATAGTTTTTAATATGTATAAATATGTATAAACATATATAAATATTCATAAACACGTATAATCATATATGAATATGTATGTACATATTCCTACATTCTTCTTTCTTTTGTAAAATTACTTTTTAGTGTAATAAAAATAATAATAGTAATGTGAAAAATAATTAAAGAGATCATTTTTGCATTGTTCATTTTAGAAAAAAAAACAAGTTTGGAAAAAATTGCTCATACATAATTATGCATAATTATATATATATATATAATTTATACGTAAGTAATTTTTTTACACTTTTTTAAACTTGATTTTTTCTAAAATAAATAATGTAAACATTACTCTTTTAATTATTTTTAATGTTTTTCACATTGTTTCATTACTACGTTTTCTATTATTAAAAATTTTACAGAAGAAAGAAGGATATATGAATATTTGTATGGGTATTTCATATAAAATTATATATTTACGAATATTTATGTAAGTTTATATATATATACATATATATATATGTATATATATATATATATATATTCATATATGAAAAATTTTTTATCGGGATTTATATAAAAGAAATCATATTCCATTTAAAAAAGTGGAAGTAACTTTCGTGCAACCTTAAAAAATTTTTTTTTAAATTGATTTTATCTTTGTTTATCTTCCATACAACTTTGAAACATTTTTGCCTACTAAGTTCAGTTTTATATATTTCGATATTTTGTTTTAGGGTGGAATATCCAATATGTTTGTGGATCTTTCCAGTATTTAATGTTTGCTCCAACCAGGGATCAGGCATGTATTATACATGAGGTATTTTATCTTGTATTATACAATATAATACATCGCTTAGTTTTATAGATAGATAATATAGTTTATTGGCCCACAGTTAGAATACTATATTATACTCCCTGTGGCACCATCTCTACATTATGTGTATAATTAATTCTTAAAAAGAGATCAATCTCTACATTATCTACGCTAAAAATCAGTCCGAAATTTGCAAACAGACAGCCAGTCAATTAATTATATACATGATGTAATAAATGATATTTTTGTACAAATAAAATTTGAAAATCGCATTTCTTTCTTATATTTAGAATATTTTCTGTTTTTTTTTTTTTTTTTGAAGGATATATTGCAATTAGAACCACATACTTCTATAAATTACACTAAACTGTTAACTTCAAGTTTGCTCGCCTTGTTTGGAAACCCTAAAAACTTTTTAACTTAAAATAAGACAGATATATATTTGAGCATTGAAAAAAGAGACTGCGAAGATGTTGAGGGCAAAAAATGCAAACAATGTGAACAGACCTAATGTTTATAGTTACACTCATCAGTTCTAAGAATTGATTGCATATGTTAAAATGAGATGAAAATTATAAAAGAGTAAATTAATTAGAATACTTATAATTTTATGGGTCAACGCCTAATGAATTTATTCTTTTGTAATTTTCATCTCATTTCAAAATATATAATTGACCTCCTGGGGTGTTTAAACGCTCCCTAGGGATGCACTCCAAAATTTGATTCTATCAATGCAAATATCATTTTATCCTTGTTGTTCATCGAATATTAAACAAAAATAAAAAACACTCAGAGTTGACAGAATCGAGTTTTGAAACGCATTCAAAGTATCATAATGTTATTCTTGTTTAACATTGGTGAATTGAAATCAGTTGCATTGGAATAAGAAACACAGTGTCGCTGACGTCATTTCGGGAACAGAAAACGCTTTATGCACATTTCTTGAACTAATAGAACTAATAGAACCTACAATGCAATTAGATTATCTTTTCTTTCCACCTACCTTTCCTTTATCTCTTTTAAATATAAAAAAATATTTTATACATTTAAAAAATAGAAGATATTATTATATACACTTTTTAAACTTTAATTTCCTACATTGATTTATCAAAAAAGTGACTTTCATATGTATATAATTTGGCTGTTAATTAGATTTCTTAATACGTTCTATTGGGTATATTATATTGATTATGAATTGGTAAATCTGTCTTCTTTGGGTGATGTAATTTAATTTTCATAATGGCGTGACCGATTTTACTGATGCTATCTTGATACTCCGATTTCCAGGATGATATCTGTTTTTTGTTTTCGATACCTTTACATATTTTTCCCAAATGTTTTATTTCGATTTTTTGTTTATGATCGCGTTCGCGTTTCGCATTTCCATTATATATCGGGAAAGATAAATGACAATATGACGGGCAATCAGTTTTTATGATTATTTTTGTTGGCATACTATATGGTTGGCATTGATCTTTTGTAGCGAGGACTGTCAACTCCATATCTCGCTGTGCCATACGTGCAGCTGCTAAAATAAAAAAATAAAAATTTCTTTTAGCAACTTTTTTAGGCAACTTCATTAATAATACAAAGGCAAATTATGAACGTGTGTAATACATGACATCTATTTATTCTACAGCATTTTTATCGTACTTACCAGGATCACTGTAATCCTTTTGATACGTCGTTTTCATAAGATCAATATCTATCGGCGTAGTATCCATCGGTTTTTTCGGAAATGATTTCTCTAACATCTCATATAAACTAGGATATCCTTCTTTAAACTTCAATTTAAAATTTAATATCCATTACATTAATTTTAATTTACATTTAAATTAAAATCTCTTTGTATGTTAATATTATATTAATTTTTCAGAACAAATTTGTCGTAAAATATAAATAGAAATTATATATACAGAGTATAACACAAAAAGAGAATCGATCCACGAATATATAACACTATTTTTGATTAAATATTTAGTCAAAATGTTTTGAGCCATTTTTTTTACAATGCTTAATGAAGCAGCTATTATCAAATAAAGTTAATTCAATTAACGCGCGCGCAGATATATGTACACTCGCACATACTATCAAGCTCACATATGCTCAAAGGACCCATCCCAGCGCCAATTGAAGAAATATAGATTTATACTTTAATTAATGGATATATTGTTCCATGTATATAAACAGAAGTAGATTCATATTTTAAATGAATACATTATTTTATGTATTATAAATTGTTTTGCTTAAAAGCGATATTTTTTTAAAATTATTTAGACAAAACAAATTATAATTTCATCTTTTATCTAGATAATTTCAAATATACACACATATATATATATATATATATATATATATATATATATATATAAGTCAAGAGGAATGTGAATGCATATATGAGCTATGTACATTCATAAAATAAATCTTTTATTCTAGGATTATAAAACATCACTTATGTAATATGTTAAACAAAAGTTCGAATATTTTCTTTTCTTACGCAAATATTGGTTAGTTGCTCTAATTGCGTTCTATCTCTCTTGGGAGCCCATTCGATTTTGGTTTCATAGTTCTTTGGCTCTAGCAGTCGTCCCATAGGACTCATCCGACTCCAATCAGGATATTTCTCAAGTTTTCCATCTAATAATTCTTTATATTCTTGTCGCGAATCAGAAGAGCAATCTTTAATTCTTGGTTTAATTGGAGGTTGAATATATGGATGACATATAGACGACACGTAAGGCCAGGTATAGTCTCTCTGATAGGTCGAAACGTACTGATTTATTTTATTCATGATTTAATTTTTGGAAATTCCTGTACTATGAAAGTTCCTAATGATGAAAGCTTTACGAAGATTTATGAAGATTTTAAGCCATTGTTGTACTTTTGACGATTTTTGACACTATAAACATCAAATATTGATATTAAATGTACATACATATAATAATTTTTAATTTTCATTTACCTGTCAATTTTATAATAACATTTTGAAACAATAGTTTATTGTCCTATTAATATTCCTTCTATAATTTTCATTATATTTGTTTCCAAATTTTTATGCACAACTAATCTTACTTACTTAGCATATTTACGTTTTACGATTACATTTTTTTACTCCAAATTTTCATATACTTTTCAATAAAATTTTTGATAGTTTAATCTTGATATAGAGTGACAACTAACATATTGATAGTCGATTTACTGAGAAAACGCTCCTCAAATTTTTTTGTTTCTAATTTATAGTGATTTACAGAAATATGCAATCTTCAGGGTTCACGTATACTGTGGTATACCGGAATTATTCAGATTTCGATTGAAATTATTTTAAATTATATATATTCCTAGAAAATCATTAAAAAAACCTAAGGAATAATTAAATAATTCCGATTGAAATTAATTCTACAATACGTGTTCTACTTTATTCTATAAGTAGACTTCTATATGAGAGACTATAGACTTCTATAAGAGAGGTCTAGACTGCCAATTTCGCCTCCATGTTTGAAGACAATGCTGGGTACTGGGCAGCACTATATTTGTGTGTTCAATCACTCTCACATATATAAATTACACGGATAAGCACTGCTCGCGCTGATGTGCACCTTTTGAATTTTGTATTTTTCTTAATTATGCTGCATTGTGCTACGTTGTGCCAATTTGTGCCGCAGCTCAATAATATAAAATGTTTTTAAAGAAAAATTAACTTCAAATTTTTAATAAAACTGTACTTTTTATATTTTGTACTTCTCTTAATTGTTATATTGTGCTACGTTTGTACTGATTTGTGCCAAGTTTTTTACGAAGTTTCACGCTGCAATGATATTACTTTCAAATTTTGGAACATTTTGCTCTATATATATATATATATATATGTGCGTATTGTGTGTGTGTGTGTGTGTGTGTGTGTGTGTGTGTGTGTATATGTATATGTTATTATAATGTTAATATTTTTTTATAATCTCAGACAACATGCATGTTGTATAAGATATCTAAAAGATGTCTTTTTAGGTATCTTATGCAAAATTAAATGTTATTTAACATGTTTTCTTGCAAAAACAATGTTAAAATAACTTAAAGTAACATGTTCTAATTTTTAAATTTTCGATAGTTATAAATAAAAAAAAATTTATTTTTACGAGTTGTCTTTTTTTTAAGATATCTGTTAAATCTGTACTTCCTTTGTGTATAGAATTATTATTATTATACAATATTTATAAATTTTTTAACCTTGACAGTATATCTTTAAACGAATCAAAACAAAATTATTCTTTTCAAACTAAACTTTTAATTAGCTTATTTGACAATGAAAACTATGTATGACATTTTTCCATTACTAACTGAAATTTTATCCAACATTGCAATAAATAAAACTGTGAGAGCGTATATTGCCAAGGCGATGATTTTTTTGAATCGGAACTTCTCAAATTTTAAATTTAAATCGACTTTCTATCATGTATATGGCCATGCCGTAAAGATCTCTCAATATGATTCAAAAAATATTTATCCATATTTCAGATTAACTATATAGTAATAACATGGCAGAATGAAATTATAAGAACACCGTGCTCTCGAAAAATAGGGAAGGTTAGCAGTGTGGTCTGATTTAGTCGAAATAAATCATCTTGCCTTCTCTCGTCAACTGGCACGTTTTCGCCACGAAGGAAGGAAAGCTCGGAAACGGACTGTACCGATGGTCGCTCTAAAGATATCGCTGCGTCCACGCTACCAAGAATAGAACAGTGATGTCGTCATTTTGAACATCGACTAAACAAGACGCGATGAAGTCGTGCCATGCATATACACTAACGGTTTTCCAACGGGAAACTAATCGAATTTGGCTTTATATGTGCGATATATTTTCAATAGATTACACATTATCAACCAATATCCTTATCTTTCCTTTTCTGTAGACTTCAAGTTCTCTTCCAATTCTCCCTATTCTTCCTAATTCAATGTAAAATTATATAGAGTTTGTTCAAGATAGAACAATATATAAGATATGACCAGTAATACGAAGACGAATATCTAAATAACGCTTCAATTAAGTGTAGAAAATAGATGAATATTTTACAAATTATTATATTATTTTGTATCACGAAAGATGTGTATTGGATGAGTGAAAAAGTTTGTATCTAATTTAAAAAAAAAGTTTTTAATGTAAATTTAGGACTTAATATTTTACTTAAATTGACAATTATACTATTTGATAGAACAAAATTTCAACTGTAAGAATCTGTTTTTTTTTTAAGAATCTGTTTTTATTTTATGATACAATTTTTTAACGGAGTTATGAGCAATCAAAATCAATTTTCTTTATTTAATTCGCAATAATTCAATAATAAAAAATTTTAGAAACACTTTTCAAAAATAATTTTATAGGAAAAATTTAAGCTTTTATGTTAGAAAATAAAAAATTTTAGCAAATTTTTTTTTATTTTGGATGAATAAATTTACAAAGAAGAAAATTTTCCATGAGAAGAAAATTTTTCCATTATGTTCAACTCGTAGTTTTCTATATATAAAAATGATCAAACTCACAGAAACTCAATAAAACATACAGTGATCTTTCAAAGGTAGAGATTTTAAACTTTAAAATATTTTTTCTTAAATTTAGATTTCGTTTATTTTTAACGAAGTTGCAACTATTCGAATTTTAAATATATCGACCACAAATGTTTGCACTCATCTAATATAAAACCATCATTTATTTATATCGCTAGAATATCTCAACATGTGTGGTTCCGAGACGACGGCCAGTTCATTGTGCGAATTTAACTTACGTCAGATGTCGAGGACGATCGATAAAACGAACAAGGAAGATATTCCTTGTATTACTTGTTTAACTTGTAGTTTAGCTGTTTGGTACATAAAGAGATTAAGACTCACGTTGTCTGTTTTCAAAGACCACTTTTAACTCTCGACAGATGTATCCTTCTAAGAACTGAGTCATTTTTATCCTTATTCTATTCAATCGAATCTGCTGGATAATCAAACTTGCTTTGCCTATAAATATAGTTCATAAAATAATAATAAAAAGCCACAGTATGAATTTGAATTTATATTTTTATGAATTTGAATTTATACTTTTATGATGTGAAAAGGATGTACAAACAATTGAAAATTATATGAATATATTGGATCTCAAATGATCCAGTCACTGCCAAGAGTTAATAAACTTCGATAAAGATGCGGAGAGAAGTATTATTTTGCTCCAAGTTCCGTAGACATATTCGTAGTCGCAGACATGACCGCAGACGCATCTATGCGTGTTATTGAAATGAAAGAACAATCGATTCAATGAAAAAATAGACAAAGTGAAATCATGTGAAGCAACGAAAAAATATGTGAAAAACCGTGATGCTGAGAAATTTATGTCGCGCTTTATGACACATTCATCTTTTTCCTGTTTTGCGGCTTTAGTCAGAAATATTTGTTCATTCACACGAGGAAAATCAGAGGAGAATCAGAAAAGTCACATATATCTCTGTGCTATTAAAAATTATCAACATATATGTTTATGCCATAAATTTTGTTCAGGAGCAAATTATTATTTATTAATTACGATTTAGTGCGAGAATGGGCTTTGACCAAAAGCCGTTACGAAGATTTATATACTGCGTTTTCCACCTCATTTTTTTCTTTTTCTCGATTAACTTCTTAATATTTTTGAAACAAGATAAAGAAAGAAAAAGTTAAAAGAATCTTTTTAACAAAGAAGGGATGTATGCGAAATATGTGTTACAGAAGGGTTAGTAAAGTTACAGAAGAGTAAATGCAGTTTTACGCATATAAGAGGCATCAGGTTATATTATATATTATCTGGAGGTTTGGATTAATTTTTACTTTTGAAAACAAATTTTTCTATAGCTAATGAATTTTATAACTACAGGAGTTTAATTGTTCCATAATTGCTATCGTTTCTTCTAGTCGCTATTTTGGCCTAATTTGGGCCAAAAAAGCCTATATTTCATAAAAATTGACATTCTATAAAATCTTTAATATTCAATAATTAAGGGAGGGTGAAAGAGATTGAGAGAGAGAGAGAGAGAGAGAGAGAGAGAGAGAGAACTAATAAGAATCCATTTCAAATTTTAATTCGATTTTATACTTAAGTTTTTGTATTTTTAGATATTTTCTGCTTGAATTATATTTATTTTAACAAGTTTTATTTATTTCTCAACATATTTTTTTAATAATTGTAAAATTAAAACTTCGTTTAAGCAAAATTCAATTTTAATTAAGCGAAACGAAATTATGCATGTACAAAAGTTGTAAAACATTTTATTTTATTAAAATTATTTGTATGACAGTAAATTAATTTTTCTATTAATTGGTCATCGTAAGAATTTAATGCATTTTGTAAGTTGTATTTAGAAAAGTATGTAAGTGTACATAAACGCGCTTTCAAGTAGACGATAGTGATATTTATACATATATTAATTTGATGTCGAGTGAAACGCGGAATAAGTTTGCGCAAGTATTTTATATAATTTACTCGTGTTCGCATTCCCAACAGTACAGTGTCCAATTAAACGTTTGATATAAGGACGGCAAACCCACGTCGTGTATTTTGACTTTTATGGTGATGTATGTGTTTTCGCTACGAAACGACGCGACAAAAAGAATTCACCGTGAGACAAAAGTAAAGAGAAGGATCTTGGATGATGCGTGAAATAGCGAGAATTTTGTTGTCGGATACAAAGTGTAAAATTATCATTTAATGACATATACGTCGGATATTACGATCAAGAAGGACTCTTTATAGTGCATAAAATGTCAACCAAAAAGTCTCGTTTACAATGTCTGCAGTACACTGCGTTGATAAATAAACTCTGGATCTACTTCTTTATTGTCACAATACCTAATAATATTGTTGCTTTGCAATTTTCGCGCAAAATAACTAATATCAATATATCAATATTTTTCTTATTTTTCATAAAATTCCATTTTAAGGTGATGAAAAATAAACAAAATACAAAGAAAAGTTTATCTCCAACATATTACTGAATAAATTACATTTCTAAAATAAATTGAGTCTTCGGACATATGGAAGCCATGAATTGTCGTCGTAAAAGTGTTTGTACTCTACTTAAACTGTCTTTATTTAACACAAAATTTGACATATCAACTCAACATATCAACTCGAAGTTGTCTCACTTAATCTCTTTATTAAATTAGTAAATTTATACACAAATTCAGAAAGAGAGAGAGAGAGAGAGAGAGAGAGAGAGAGATCTTGTTCATTAAAGAATAATACACATTAAAAAAAAAAGTGATGTAAAATATTATAATTCTTTTCGTTAAGAGCAACATGTCTCTTTTGAAAATACGACGCATTATATTCAATTTTGAAAGATTTATTTCTTTTAAAATTTTTATTATCTGTCGACGAAATGAAAAATAAATAAATAAATATTTTTTGCATCTTAATATAAGAAAATTTATAAAATATAAGAGATTATGTTCAATAAAACAAACGCGTTTTTTGATTATTTTCAAAGTTAATGAACCTCGCATCTGTTCATAAACTCATGGAATTTTGGAGTATCAAGAAAATACAAAGACGCTGTAACAACATACAACATGTGTCAGCTGCGTTCTCAAGAAATGTCTGCCCGTTTGTCTATCTACTAACAAATAGGTTTCCACGAAAAAAATTTAAATATATTTATCTTGTATACTAAATTAATAATATTGAGAGAATTACAAGGAACCACAAGAAATTATAAGAAAATTTAATTATCCACTTAGAATAATTAGATGAAGAATGATCTATAAACCAATGCCAAGAGATTTATTCGATTACGTTAACTAGCGTGACGTAGCTGCAACTATGAGAGTTTACACGTATCATCGTGTCGCGATCGTGCACTGCTACAGGATGGATGATTGCTCGCACGAGTTGGAAGGACAGTGGTTTTAAAATAAGCACTGGGAGTCCCAGCGCTCTGCTAATGTCCATCGGTCCGAGCGCTTACTCTCTCTCTCTTTTTCTCTTTTTCTCTTTCTCTCTCTCTCTCTCTCTCTCTCTCT
>Ga0157364_1008713_pt1 | contig 10517 bp, 9 predicted proteins | sample AttsexASBM2_FD_111476 | JGI IMG/M metagenome (GOLD analysis project Ga0157364, IMG submission 111476) | Fungus gardens microbial communities from leaf cutter ant in Ribeirão Preto, State of São Paulo, Brazil - Atta sexdens ASBM2 | ecosystem: Host-associated > Fungi > Mycelium > Unclassified ... | reverse complement strand
TTAACACCTATGGTGTTAAATTCACATCGCATTGATGTTAATATTAGCACAGTGAGAATTACATAGATGTTATTTTTTAGAGTGTATAAACTTAGAAATTCAAGAGAAAATAAATCCAGGAAATAAGTCTTTTAGTTTAACTTCCGTTCTCATTGTTGAATAGACCTCGCAAAAAATTCCATCGAGGACCCAATTATAAAGTCGACTCGCTAGCTCGCTACATTCGTTGCGTCTATTCGCGCATCTTAAATACCTTGGCTGGCGATCGTTTTCGCGCTTAAAGACCGCCTCTCGTCCGGCGCAGAGATCAGGAGGAGGGGGATGTTTGGCGAGGGTGGCAAGAGGTGGCTCGACCGAGCGAACCGACGCAGGAAGGCCGGGGGAGGACGAGGGTGCCGCGACGTCGTGCGCCGGGGTTGCACAGGATGGGATTTAATCTGTGTCCCGTTTCACGCTCAGCCAAGTGGAACCTTTTTGCCTCACTTTGCGGCGCGACTCGCTTTTGCGCCGCACCGCCGCGTAGATTAACGCGAAATTATATATAAAGAATGTGTGCGGCCGGCGCGGCGGGTGTGTGCATGGGTCGACGGCGTCGGGCTCGGGCGATATTCGAGCCCTCTCTCACCGACATCATCCCCGTCTGTCGGGGGTGGTCATCCCCTCTGGGGAAGAGGAGGAGGAGGAGGAGGGCGTGAGGCAAAAGACGATGACAGAAAGGGTGAATCTCGCGCTCGTATACGTGTATACAGCTAAGTCGTGCACACTTGTCCCCTTTGTAACGAATTAAACTTGTGAAAAACAGCACAGACTCGTGCACCGTCCCTTCAAAGGACGAGAGGCTGTCGCGACGCGTCCTCGCTTTCACCGTCGCCTATTTTTAACACAAATTATTCTGTCGAAAGAATCAAATGATTCAGAAGAGTACGAGACAAAGTTTCTTCGAGTAATATCTTCGGATAGTCTATATATATATATATATATATATATATATATTTGAATAGCGTTTTATCAAATAATTAAAATATGAAAATTAAATCGCGACACACGAAATAAATTAATGATTTATTGCAAAAGGCTTTATCTTTGGTACGTCACATTATAATGGAGTGATATGATATACATATATACATGTATATTTTATAGAAATTATAATATCGCTCTAGAAATATGATAGTTGCACGTATTCGCGATCTGTATGCTTTTATTAAATTGAGCAAAGAATGAATATTCATTAGTTCATCGTAAAAGAAATTGCGGAAAGTGTCGTTTTAATTGGTTTAAAGAAAATGTCTCTTATCGTTATCATCTACTTTCCATCGTGCGCGTAATCAAAGAAATTTTAAACTCATCAAGGCACAAAGTTCACAGAAACCTTTGAGAATTGTAAACGACAAGTTGATAACAAAGATCAATTCCTTTTCTACAAAATTATGATTGATATATTTTGAAATTCTGGATCATGTCAAGAACGATTCAATTTATTTGAGCTTTTCTATGCTTCTTAAAAGCTTCGCAAAATATTTCTCAACAAAGTCTTTTCTTTTTATTTCATCGCATAACTGAGAGAAATGATTTTATTATAGGAACAAATCAAGGGAAAATAAAGTGATATTTATTAAAAAACCGATTGATTTCTTGTAAATTAATATTCATCAATGTAACAAATAATCAATAGTATCTAACAAATAAGAAGCTCATATATATATATATATATATATATATATATATATATAAAAATCGTAGATTGCAGGATCCCAAATCATAAGAAATTGACCAATTCTAATCAAATATTCTCCCTCCATTTGACTATGTCGGTTTCCTAACCGATTTAAAACTCCATGATCATCTACGAATTCTATATAAACGAGCCTAAAGTCTATTCAAAAGATAGATTAGATTCTATATAGTTTGCTTCTGTTACTAATAATTGGTATAGCAAATTAGCGGCAAATACAATAACAAAATTTGTTGTCACATATTTATCGATCACCGGTTAAAAGTACTGGTGGCTTGTTAAATTAACAAAAAATTTTTTCTCTCAGTGAAGGAGGCCATGAAATTAAATACAGTTATAAAATCGCATTCTAAAAAAAATGACATTACTTCTCTCTTCTTGCATTTGCGAAGCGTAGCATCCAATGCCGCGATAAAATGGAAGGGTAAGAAGCATCCCCTCGAAAATTTCCGCGTTACCTCGCCGCGGAATTATTTGTAACAAGACTCTCAACTCCAATTTCTCGCTTCTCGTTTTTCATCACCATATTCCATTCCTTTCAGTGTGCTTGAAGCTCGCTTAAAAAGCTCTGGTTATAATGCAGGGATTGAAGCTGGAAAACCTTCCGCAATAAGTACAGAAATTGTAAAACAGATCTATTATTGCCAACAGATAGTTATGAATAAAAAAGACATCAGCTAGAGATGAAACTGTATAGAAAATAATAATAATAAATTTTTTTAAGAATTAGCAAGATAATTTGTAAGCTAATAACTTTGTAAGGTAATTTTAAAATATTTGTTATTCTCAATATAATAATAGAGCAAAATTAAACCAATTAGAGGAGAATAAAATTAAACGAGAATAAATCAATGAAGAGAAATAATTCTATTTTTTATTATAAAGCGCATCTTAATATTAAATATTTCAGGGTGAATTTTTGTATACATATGTATATCCAATTCTATAATCGCGCATCGAATTCTTTATCAGTCCTGAAATCCAAACATGAACAGAACTAGAATAACAATACTATATATTAAATGATAAACAATTTAATGATATTAATACTAATAATTATGATATAAGAAGATATTATAAAAGATGTATAATAATTTGATGTCAATATAAGCATCTCAAAATAATAAAAATTATTAATTTTTGAAAAGATGAGTACTTTTATATCGCTTTTACATATATTTACAAAGTTACATAAATTACAATATAAAATCTTTACATTTTACAATCGATCTAATTCAATGATTGCAGTCATTGAGAACCATTAGTTTCTGAAAACTTAGCATATTCTATTCAAAGGACCTTCTCTCCTCTTACATTTTTATAACGTCGATTGATCGTAAGATGCGGCGATCTTTAATCTTTTCGCATCAGTGAAAATAAGATACGACAGAAATGGCGTAAGGATAGAAGGTGGCAGAACGAGAGGAAGGGACAGGCTGCGAGACAGCGAATGAGAAAACCACTTCGTGTCGTTATACGAAGTGGATTTCGCACAGCGACAAAGGCGGAGCGAGCTATCCAAGATTACATTCCAACTATTTCTTGTCGTTTTGCGCGGCGCAAAAGCGGGAATTAATTAAATTTGTTAATTGCAAGATGCATTTAGTAACGCCGGCTCCTCCTCTCAAGTCTCTCATCATCCGCACACCGCGCCGTTCTCTCATTGCGTCTTTTTCTTTGCATCGTCGGCGACGATGCACTACGAGAATTTAACAAAGTGGTGAGAGAAGCTGAAAGGTCCACTTTTGCTCACATTTAGGACACGTATGTGAAAAGCCGTTTTGTTCATTATATGTGAAATGTCTTTTGAATTGTCTTCATTAACACTGTATTCCCCGAGCAAGTCGAATGCATTTCTGTTTATGTACATGCATCTACATTGTAAGCTATGTCTGTTACAATTCTGCAACTGTTTCATCATTTCTGAAACCTCCCTGCACGTAATGATCAAATTACATGATACCGTGTATCTATTCGTTATACCTAGTATTGTCCATTCGCGTCGCAATTATCGTTGTCGTCAACATATCGTATCGTACGGTATCTACGCGATATATTTCCATTTCGACGATTCCTCCATGCACGTTATATACCGTACGCAGATGTAATCGTGTAATAAGGTACACGGCAGCGAATTAATCGGCGCGCAAGGGTCAAACTGATCTTCGTTACGTGACATTCGCAAGGCGGCGGAGCGTGTGATCGCGGCGCAAACATCTCCCTTGGTGTTCAATCTGACGCTTCCGCTTCCGGATCCGTGCGACGGGCGTGAGCGCTAATTAGACTAATAAGAACGCGTCCTATCACGGCGGAGCGTACTATCCGGCTGTTTACCAATCAGATGTTCTGGTGAGGTGACGTATACGTTGCGCGCGTTTTGGTTCACAGAGGAGGACTTGATGCACGGGGGTGGCGCGGGTATTGGAGGGGGTTCTATGGTCGGACAGAACTCAATATTTGGGTGCTCGGCTGCAGGACACAGCGGGGTTAACCAGCTCGGCGGCGTTTACGTCAACGGCCGACCACTGCCGGACTCCACGAGGCAGAAGATCGTCGAGCTGGCTCACAGCGGTGCTAGACCGTGCGACATATCGCGCATACTGCAAGTCAGCAATGGATGCGTCTCCAAAATCCTCGGCAGGTAAGTACCGCCTATCTTGATCTCCCTCGAAATAATTGATGTGAACGAGCGCGTTCAGGAAATCAACCAATGGAATTTGATTGCTCATTGCTATTGTTTAGCTCAGTATATTCAATCAACGGGGATTCAATGGCCACAAGACACAACTGCTTGTATTTTCTCGATACAATTAAAGGCCAATCGATAAATTTGCGACAGAATTCACTGGATTTCCTTCCATTTTTCAGTGATTCATTTTTAGTGATGCTAGAGATTTAAAAATAATTGGATGTATAATAACGAGCGAATGTTACGTTATGTCTATTTTTCATGTAGCAATATCTCCGTGAATATAACATTGTGGATGTAACATTATGGTTTCTGCAAATTGCGAAGTATTAATAAAGCTAGTTTTTATCCAATGATTTCTTGTTTATGAAAAACAACTCGTTTTTCTTTTCAGTAACCATACTATATGTTTATAATCTTTATTGAACAAGGATCTATTTTTAAAATTTACAACGTTTTCTTAAGTAATATTTGCATAATTTATAATTTTATTGCATTCCTTATTCCAAAATACTATTTTAGCGATACTATAGTGGCTTTCCCGTCTTGTAAAGGTTAAAAAAGACTTGCTATAACGTAACTGTAACATACGTTAAACGAAAAATAACAATTTTCTTTTTCCAGGTATTACGAGACTGGTTCAATCAAGCCGCGGGCAATCGGCGGTAGCAAGCCGCGAGTGGCAACAACGCCTGTGGTCAACAAAATTGCCGACTATAAAAGAGAATGTCCCTCGATCTTCGCTTGGGAGATTCGCGATCGACTTTTGCAGGAGGGCGTTTGCAATAACGACAATATACCCAGCGTAAGTAAAAAAAAAAAAAACTGATTGTGAGATACGCTTAATTTAGGATGCAGACTGTCAGCTGATTAAATTTATTGATAAACGTGGTAACTTGACTGAACTGCATCTCGCTAAATATCGCGAATGACAGATTAGAGCAAAGCGAATTTAAATGAGCGGATTACGCAGATTCTAATTTCTCTAGATTGCGTGCACGATTCTCTCGTCTCGCATAAATTTGTGACGCGCGAATAAATTTCCCGCTGTATTGGCGCCATACATTGATTGGATACGGTATAAGTTTACGCGTAATCCGCCGTCGACTTATCATGGCGCACAGCCGGTCGAGTGTACTTACCCGTCGGATCCGGCCACTCGACCCTAATCAAAGTCTCGTCAATACGATCGGCTGGGTGGGGTAATCGGTCCATTACGCGGACCTCGGCATTGTCCACCCTCCTGGGCGCTGATCGCCCTTCTCCGAACTCGAAGAATCCTCTCCGGTTGTATACGTCCGTCCATCTACCAAACATCCTGCCCACCCAACCTTCCTACCCGACCGCGCGAAATATCCTCGAAGTCGATCGTCCTCGTCTGGCTTCTCCGAGGATGTTCTCTCTACTGACAGATCCCCCTATCGGCTGCCCGTCAGGAATACCGAGGGGGATGGCACGCGTACAAGTCGTTATCCATCGGCTTGTGGAGCAAGCTCGCTCTTGCTAGTGTGTTTCTTGAAATTGCCGAATGAAGAAGGTCGATGGGGGATGTTGGGGATTCTAGGATGATCAATCAGAACGTCTAGCACGCGCTTCTGTCGTTAAGCATGTAATGTGTTAGCTATTGGCGAGATTACATTTGAAAACATCGCTCTAGCGGGTGTTTTCCAGACACGGTGAATCATATCCTTGTCGTTTACAATGAACAAACATAAAATCATTATTATTCCATACAACACACGCATGTCCGAAAAGACATTTTTTTTTTTAAATTTTTTAAAAGTCTTATGTCTCGATTTTGGACTTTTTGTTGTCTTTATTGTTGAGGTGTTACACTGTGTCTCTTGCTGGAAAATACCAAGTATATCTCATCTCTAATAGGTTTGTTCGCGTTGCTTGGAATCCCAAAAAAATGTTTGTACTTAAAACGGGATAAATATATATTTAGGCGTTGAAAAGAGAGAGAACGAAGATTAAGTGCAAAAAGTGTAAGCAACACGCGGACAGATCTAATACATTTAATATTTATCACATATTTTTACTGAAATGATAGAAACATTGTTCTATTAATAATAAATTTCTTAAATTTGCTTACAATAATGAAATATAAAATTGAAATATAAAATTGGTAAATATAACTTGAAATCGATAAAAGTCAAAAATCAATCTAGAATAATTTTTGAGAGTTTAAAGTCAAAACCGAGAGAGAAGAGACAATTTGATTGACAGATCGTTCTTTCGATCGTTTCGATCTTTTCTCGATTACTGGATCGCTGGTAGTATTGGCGGTGACGTTGGCTATTGCGGCTGATACACATCGCGTCGGGGGTTGGTATCGGGGGTGCGCGCGGGGGTTAGTCGGCGGCGAGAACGGACGGGAGCGGGTAGAATCAGGGTGAATGGGATCAGTTAAGCGTGTTGCACAATTATTCGTGTCCGGTCGCGCGTGTAATGGCCTGCATCGACGCTGCGGCTGTTGTGCGGCGAGAGTAGAGCGGTCCGGAGCGTACAGTCGGGATCTCTCTCTCCCGGCATCCAAGCTGGATAGACGGTTTGATGACGGAGAGCCTGGTCCGGGTTAGCCGGAGCTAGCTCATCTCGAAACGTTGCTTCCGCTATTCGCCTGTTACTATCTCGTAACGTCGGAATGGGTCGAGATGGAAGTTACGTACGCTCGATGAGCTCCAGACGTAGTGAGTGTGATGAAAATCGATGTTTTCTAATATTCGCATATACCTATTCGCGAGAAATTGGAAATCGCATAAACATGATTCTATTTTTTCTTGTATCTAACAATTCTCATCACATTGCGGTCACAGATCGCTTTACATAAAAAATTATCTTTATTTTATACGAAATTTCGGTATTAAACGAAAAGCACAATATTTACCCGAATATATTTGAATATAATCGAACCATCCAAGTCAGGTTTCCTCGTCTTTTAACTCTAATAGCAGCGCGCTATTCTAACGGTGACGTTCTCTCAGCGTCACTCGGCCATTATTCCGTCGGTTTTGACTCAAACTACGCGAGAAGGATCGGCTTTGCTCTCCTACCGCTCTTGTCGAAGCTTGTCGATCTCGTAATTAAGAAGCTCCGCTCGATATCCGACGTCCGCGCTGCATTAACGGCTGTGTATATCCAGCTGCTGCACCAAGCTTGGCGTCGATTGCAGAAGGGTGTGGAGGATGGGGTTGGCGCGCGTATGGAGTACGCTGAGGACCATTATGTGCAAGTTGAGAGCGCAATGCTTAGATCCCTGTGCTGTACGCCGGCTCGTTATAACTTTGGAGTTAGCCAGTGGCTCGGTTGCGGGCGTAAGGTGAAGACGACAACGATGACGACGGCGACCGTCCCTCGGATAGGAGGGGGACGAAGAGCCGTGGAGACCGTTTTATGTAATAATAATTGGATGGCGGTGTCCTTTCATCTGGGTATGACCCCCTTCACATCCCGCGACCGCAGGAGGACGAAAAAGAGGAAGAAAGATCCCGCGCAAGGGGCGACGGCGAGGGACGAACAATCAGTGCTCAGCTATGACGACGGAAATGATTCTCGTGCGACGACGAGTGGCTGCGGTTGTGAGATTTTACAAAGAGCCTCGCCCCGATCCGCCACGCCAGCCTCTTTTGCCTCTATCTTCCTTTTTCTTGATCGAAAGTGGACGTTGGAAGTATCTTGTGTGCATAAGGATCACCGCGTGATCATTAGAAAAACGACGCAACATTTCTAAATCAATTTTTTCTGTAAAGGAATATTCTACAGCAAATTAGAACAAATTAGAAGCAAAATTTAAAAAAATGGTAATTGTTTCTATAGTCTTTGAATTATAAATGATTGAAGATTAATCACCATTGGCAAATAAGTTTTAGATACACAAATCGTTAATTGAATTATATATATATATATATATATATATATATATATATATAATTTAGAGATATATATTAAACATTTTTTATACAACCATTAAAATGTTACATTTCCTGGAATGATTTCGAATTTAAAGTAGAAACAAACATAATTTGCATAATAATTTTTATTACATTTTTAAGAGACTTCGAAACAAATTTATTTATAATTTTTACAAAAATTGTTGCCAGCAATTTCAATAAAAAGTACAAAAGTTGACAGCAGCTTTTATAGCACTTTCTTGATCCTCATAGGATTGAATTAATAAATGATTTGCGAATTAATTCTAATCGAAAATCTCCGCCTTTTTGTAGGTGTCGTCCATTAACAGGGTACTCAGGAACTTGGCTTCGCAGAAGGAGCAACAGGCGGCCGCGGTGCAAGCGCATCAGGGTGCCGAGAGTGTCTACGACAAGTTGAGAATGTTTAACGGGCAGGCAGCAGGTTGGCCTCCAGCATGGTATTCGGCAACACCTCCCCATCATCCTCTAGCCACGGGAATTCCAACCGCGGCGACTCCTGGATCCGGTCAGACTCTTCTGCCCGGCAGTCAGCTTCACGGCCGTGACGATTCTTTGCTAAAGCGAAGCGGTAAGTTTTGATTTACTTTTACTTAATGATAAAATATTAGCGGAGTCGGCATCTGTTGATGGCACGTTTTATTCATCATGTTAGAGACTATGCAGACCGTTACTAATTTACCAGTTGTTATCTTTTAATTCCAACTTTATTTTATCTTTCAAATAGCGAAAAATGAAATCCGCGTTAAAAAAGAAAATAACTTTATGTTGTGAATAAGGATTATAAAAATCTTTCTTTCGTGTAAAAAAAATAATTCGTATAATAGTTTTAGTATGAAAATTCAATTTAATTAAAATTTCGATAAATATTTGCCTTTGCACACTAAAATTTATATAATCTTGCTTTCGAAAAAAAGATATTTTTAAATGATTATGTTCTCTCTACTCGTCCTTTCGCTCGATTCACGAGAATTGTATGTTGCATTGTGAATTGTGGACTTTCGACACCTCGCGCGCGCGCGCGCTCAATGTATGTGTACATACGTAGTCGCATAAGGAATGAAAGATCTATTCTATAGTGTTATAAGTCTAATAGGATGAAAATTGTGCCCGCGGTTTGGTTTTTAGTCAAAACCATGAATGACGAATCCAGATGTGACTGTCTTCAATAGGCAGATTACATGAACCGATAAGTGACAGATAAAAAAATGCTTTCACTAGCAGCGTATTCTCCGCGGATTCCGAAATGCTTTCTTGCAGTCTTGAGATTCGTTATATATGTATTATCTCTTGATTATATATGTCAATCTAATTGTCTTGACCTAATAAATATTCTCTCTCTAACATCTATATATTAGTATACCAAAATATATTTTTGCGTGCCAAATGACTTCACGATAATAACACTAACCCTGAGTCGAATATAAATGAGACAGTCAAATGTAGTGAATTTTTTTAAATTTTTGTTTAAATCTATATAGGAGTGTCCTTAAATCGCGTCGTCACCTATGAGGTAGTAGTTTATATGCTTTACTGGATACGTCAAAGTGCTGCTTATTGTGTACACTTGAATGCACAGGAATGCATCGAACGGTCGATCGCGGCCACTTTGGCCACAGCGGCCGCATTAAGCGACCGGATTGTAGAAAGCATCGGGCTAATCTCTTCTCTTTCTTCACCGGGCGTGCGTCGTCACCTAGAAAATTAAAGCCAACGATCCGTCTGCAGCGGACCGCCGAGGATCGTTGCCGGTTTGGTCGTTATGCGCAGGGATGTTCGCGAGGAGATTTGGGGGTGGATTCCGCGGGAAGGAGAAGAACGGGAGTTGACGGTTAGAATGATGAGGCAGGGCACGAAGGACCGGAGGGAAAGAAAGAGGCGTGTTTGGGGTGCCGGTATTTCTAGTCGAGGGGGTTTCGCAGGGTCGAGTCCAATTGGGGGTTGCGCGGGGGTTGAGATGAGCGAACGAGAAAGCGAGCAGCTGACGAGTGAATGGTATGTGTTACATATATATATATATATATATATATATATGTATATACATATATAAATATACACACACACATATATATATATATATATATCGTAATACATACATATATACATAGCTATGTACGCAAGCATAAGGGCGTGTGTATGTATATATATATATATATATATA
>Ga0157364_1008712_pt1 | contig 10518 bp, 4 predicted proteins | sample AttsexASBM2_FD_111476 | JGI IMG/M metagenome (GOLD analysis project Ga0157364, IMG submission 111476) | Fungus gardens microbial communities from leaf cutter ant in Ribeirão Preto, State of São Paulo, Brazil - Atta sexdens ASBM2 | ecosystem: Host-associated > Fungi > Mycelium > Unclassified ... | reverse complement strand
GATTGAAACGGACGAATTGCAAGCACTGCTGGATATAAACTCTACGCAAACTGAAAAGGAGCTTGCAGAACAGCTTGGCGTTACACAGCAAGCCATATTTTTTCGTTTGTTTTTGAATAAAGAATTGAATTTTACAAAAAAAAGCTCAGAACTATTTTGTACATCTAATACAATAAAGCCTCGAATTTCGGAAAAAACCGCGGAAGCAAAGTTGTACACCTAATACAATACAATAATTTCGATGATTTTTATAGATTTCGCTCAGAATTCTTCTCTTTAAGTACTTACTTTTATTTTACATTTTATTTTTATTCAATTTCATATATTTTAGAAATGTAAACATACTAAACATACCATAATATTTCATGACTTTTTCAACAATTCAACACATTCATTTTCCCTTAATCTTTTAATTTCAAACGGTGTACAAATACAATACATTTTAACAAATCGATATATATCCAAAAAATGCATTCATACGCCGAAATAATGAGTATGCAATTTTTATCATATTATTTTACGTATTTTTAAATTCGCAATTTTTTTACAAATTTAAAATGCTAGTACCATAAAGTTGACAAAAAAATTTAATTTGTAAAATTATTATTTTTTGAATTGTGTTACAAATACGAAAGTAACCGATGCTCATTAACATATTAAAGGAATTTGTATTTAAAAATTGTAAAAGAATACTTTCTCCAAGTTTGACTGCAATTGCCGCTTCCCTTATCACTTAATATTCTTATATTATTTACAGAAGCGTTCAAACTAATGAAAAACGCTGAAAAATCAATTGGAACTGGCTGTTAAGGAAGTTGTAAGGCAAATACAATATATTAAGAATTATTTGAGAAAATTACAGATTATTCTAAATTGCATTTAAAAATAATACAAAAAAATTAAAGACAGTTGACCATCAGGATCAAAAGTTATTTCAATAAAAAATATTTTTTAAATTAGTACTCTAATAGAAATATATTAAAATGTATTATAAAATAAAGATAAAAATCTCAATTTTTTTTATATAAGTATTTTATACATACAAAAAAATTTATGCAAAGTTACATTAAAATGAAGACATTAATTGTTTAGTAAATAAACAAAATATTTATTTGTTATAAAATAATTGGTTATAAAATAATTGATAAAATTTAGATTTTTATTATTTTTAAAATTTCTATTCATAACAATAGAATTAATAACAAATAATATAAATAATGTATAAAAATGTGTTGCTCAATAAAAACAATGAAAAGAATTATCAATGCAATTCACATATATGTAGTTTGTTTAAATATTAATATATGTGTTTTGTGCCCTTACAACTTTCTTAAGAGGTACTTTATTTTTGTGGTGCGGTGCTAGTCCGTAAATTTAATTATTATTAGAAAGTACTTAAAGACAAGAACTCCGATCGAAATCTATACAAATCGTTGGAACTATTATAGAACTATAGGAAAATGCCAACAAGTCGGCTGTTAAAAGTATTTTTCTCCTCCCCTCATTTTCAAAATTTTAAAAAAATAAGCAGAATTCTGTTACTCTCCGAAGAGCTCTAGAGTTCTCTATTAATAGAAAGAGTTCCATCGATTAAAGCGATGAAAACACCATTTGAAATTTCAGAGGGGAGGGGGGCAAGTTCATAATTCCAAACATTGAAGGGCTATAACTTTTTTACCATTCATTGTAGCATTATGTCCATATAGGACAATCGATAGAACTCTTTCAATCAGAATCCTCAATCAGAATTCTCAAAAAAACCGGATTTCCGAAAAAATTAAAAAAAAAAAAATTTTGCTGCTTATTTTTTTTTAATTTTTAAAATGTGGGGCTTCACAGACGTCATTAATCGGGCTGTATTTCTTAAGACATATATCGTAGAGCTAAATGAATTATTGCATCGTATTCAGCAATCAAAAAAACATACAGTGCCATATTTAAGATTCAAATTAAATCATTTTTGCATCAAATCAAACATATATTGAGGAAATCGAAACTTTGATTTAAAAATCGTTCACTAGTGACCTTAGAGGACATGGTCGAATCGCCACTACGAATGCTTCGAAGCATTTGATTAACCAATCGAAAGAAAGAATTTTACTAATTGACCAATCAAAAAATGCTTCAAAGCATTCGTAGCAACTCGTGGTAACTCGATCGCACCCGAAATCTTAATATTTTTGATAAAAATTTAGGAATGTTCTTTTGGTTGAAATAGAAGATTTTGAACTGAGAGACGAATTAAAAAAAAATTTTTTTTTCCTCAGTCTAATATAAACTCGTCAACAAAATTATTGCATAGGTAAATTTATATCAAAATTTTTCATATATTCAAATAAACGTAACTCTGTGAAAAATGTTCGCATTTAAAAGTTTTTTTCATTTTCAAGGATAAAGTCTGTATTTTACAAAGCTTTCAATGAATTTTTAATCTATCCTTACTCCTATCTGACAACTTTTTAAAAATGAAGACGTGTTTTTTTTTTTAAGAAATTGATATAGTTTGACGCACTCTTACGGGTAGAAGTGAATATTTATTTTCATAAATGTTATGATAACAATATGTTATGATAACAATCGTAAAATATGATCTTTTCTCTTACAAATTAAAAAAAAATTAACCTTTGTACGATTTTTTTTTCGAGGAAATACAATGTATCAAATTCATGTATGCATTTTATTCAATTACCGCCAGCATTAGCATTATCTGATGCGCATTATGAGGAGATTGCTGGTTCGATTTTGCGCGCGTAAGGAACGAAGATACATGAAGGTATATTTGTTCTTTAAAACTGTGTATTTTCGCTTCGTTTTCGGATAATCTCTTGTAAACGTATACGCATATTGATGCAAGCTTTAATTGAAGTTTGAAAATGTTACACTCGCTGTGCGTTATTCGCTTCACACAACTGAATCACCCGAGTGAACGCGCATTCCCGAAATAAAAAAAGACACGTTGATTAAGAAGAAAACGAAGCACTTTATTAAAAACTCGTACAAGCAAAGAGTCCGTGAACTGTGGTGAAATACCGAAACGATCGGAGCATATCCGAGCAAAATGATGTCTCAATCGTCAAATCTGTCAAATTCGTTAAGCTGTGCTACTGCTCGTCGCCCAACGTTCTTCAGATCTTCTTGATTCGATTCGCTCGGAAACGGTATGGCACGAGTGTCAGTATGATACGAGCATAACACTGCACTCCCTTCTTCCAGATTATCGTCCCGATAATCACAATTTCGGCGAGCTAGTGTTTCTTCTAAGCAATTTTCGAAGCTTCTGAACAGTTTCCCACTTTCTCTGTGTTACTGCACAAATTGCCGAATTCTGTTCCTCTTGACGCTTATTCCGTTTCACGCGAGTCTTCCAAGCAGGATCCCTTTCTGACTTTTCTAAACGAACAGTTTCCCAGAATCAAATTTCGAGTTTTTTAGTTTCGTTGGATTCCTCTTGAGTCTTCTCTTGAACCTTGTGCATTTCTTTCTTCTTACTTACTACTTACATAAGGGTGAGGATTTGACTTTCTGCAGTACCTCCCGCAGGATTTCCCTAAATTCTCTCGGCATTTCCAGCGAAAAAATCAACCGCAGATCAAAAATCGCGGGCAAGATGGTCTTCTTTAAAAAAAAGAAACAAAGAAATTTTTCATCATATTTAATGCAATATTGCTTCCAATTATTACGAATTTGTTGGCTGTTCGTCTAATCTTCAGTCTTCTTTCCATCATATCCCATACATGTTTAATGGGATTCAAATCCGCGCTCATTAGTGAATGCGGTAGCATCTCGATGTTTTATTCTGATATAGAACAACATACCGTCATTGCAATTAACTTCTTCGAAGAAAACATCTCATGAAGATTAGAGAAATCGCCAAAAAATCAGCAACTAAAGCAGCCTCACACAGCAATAGAAATCCATGGAACATACTGAAATCATCGCGGATATATGAAATATATCTCAATATCTTTCATAGATATCATCAATTTATTATAATGACTAAATCATGAATACACTTCCCGCATAAGATATATATTCAGGAAATATCTTACTCTGAACAAAATAAATGTGTATAATATATCTTAGAGATATTCTGAATCAAATAGGATATCTTCTAGTCATTTCTAAGATGTCTCTTATATAGAACTAATTATTGTATATAAGGGCATAATTAAGAAAATTATCTTTCAGGTAGTTCATAATTAAGTTTTATATTTAAGATTGTCTCAAATTTGTCTTCAGATACCGTATAGATCGTCTTACTCCGCAAAAACACAATAGCCCTAATAATAGCACAATATGAATAATGAACAATAATTCCGATCGGAATCCATTCCGATTTTTTTTTCCATGATAGGTGGCTTGCTCGCGAGCGATTGAATACGATTGATTGGATCCATAAGTAAAAATCAATCGTTCATTTGTTCGACGAGCAGACTTATCTTTTCGGTTATTTTCACATTCGTAGCCGTCTTCCGGATGCGAATTCAGGCACAACATCGCGATCAGTCGGCGGTTTACTACGACCAGTAGCTACACATCTAAGCATGAGTATATGTGTCACGCAGATGGCTCATGCTTAAATGTATGATTACTGGTCGCGCTAAGTCACCGACTGATGATGTTGATCTCGATGTTATAAATCCTGAAATGGCATCTGGCATCCTTGCTTTTTGCCATTCGCGCACTGCATCTACGGACTGAATGTGATCTATTATATCTACTTACGCATTAATTGCATTTATTATCAACTTCGGAAATCTCCATATCTCATCATTAGCATAGGTAAGTGAATAAAATGAATTATACAAAAGTCAATCTAATATGCTTGTATGTATAACCTAAAGCTGCATATATCCAGCGAACGCAAATTTTGGACATTGTGTTTGTGAGCAGTTCATTCTTTTTCTTGATTGTATCGAATATTAATCCTCAGTACACGCAAGGGGTTAGCATAATTCGACCCGATTTTCATAGTTCAGGCATTCGAATACGCTTTGAGCAGTGGTGCTGAAATTGGAAAATAAAAAACTTTCACTTCTACAATTCCCTTGCTCGGCGACTTTCTAATGCACCATTAGCTATGTAATTATACGGTGTGAAGTGCGTGTTGGAGTTACTCTAACCCTTGTGAATACAACATCAAAAAATCCGGACTTACTGCAAAATTAAAATGTAAGTAGAAATGATTAATTAAATTATTTATGATTTTAATCATGAGCGCACATCTTAAAAAATGATTTAAGTCAATTTTATTGTGTTCTTAATGTCAGAAAAAGACTTGTTCTTCTTCCTCGTTAATGGCTCCCGCGGCAAATGCGGTAAATAAATATAATATAAATAGTAAATTGTTAATATTTATCATAGAAGAACATTAGGATCACATTTTTTATTTATTTCTATCAAAATTTAAAGATTTTCGGTTTATGATTTTCCATAAAACTGAAAAATCACTCATTTTCACTTTACAAAAAAAAAATATTGTTTTTAGAACAAATCGTAAAAACGCTTCTTAAAGTTCAACTCATTAGCTGTTAATTTATCGCTAATAAAATCTTTTTTCATTTATTTTTGATAAAAAGGTTTTGAAAAAAAATTCATTGTTTTCATATTTTTTTTCGATCCCATTTCACTTATTGCAAAATATCTTTTGTGCTACGACATCTAGACTTTCTAATTCAAAAATTCTTTTTTCTTCAGTCTTCAAACAATAGAAATAAAAAAAAATTAGTTAAAATCGATGCACCACAATCTGAGCAAGCAAAAGAAAACATTGGGTTACAAACCTGGATGTGGGTAAATAGACCAGAGTTATGTGTATTGAGAATTAACGTTCGATTAGATTTGATGCTTGTTGCACATAGCAATTAAACTTGTACGACTTTTATGTATAATAATCTAGACAACAAAAAGGGTCTAAAAATCATAAGACGTTCTTTGCATCTAAAAGATGACTTAAAGACGTTTTATGTCATAATTTTTAACTTTGTTTGAAAAATAATAACATAAACTTTTGCGTTCGCTGTTCGTTTGGTGTTCGCTAACATAATATCTTATGTTTTAATAATAAGTTAAGATGTGACTTTTACTAATAAAATATCTTATTGTTTCAGAAAAAATAAAAGTTTGAAATCAGTTTATTGAAAAACAAAAGCACAACTTTAGAAATTGCAAAATGATATAATATTATCTTAAATAACTTTAAATATAATGTACTATATTTATCGTTTGGTTGATAATTTATAGTCATAGTAATAAGATATAAAGGACAGGCAACAAGTCTGTGATTACAGATAAAATGTAATATAATTTTCTGTTAACTTATCGAATAGATTTTGTTCATTTTGAGAAAAACATTTATTTTGTTAATTAGTTTTATAGGAAATGTAAGGGTGCGATTACATGTAACGCGATACAAGAGTGCGATTACATGTAGCCCGAAAGAAACTAACTAGGTAATTATAGGAACCGTGCTGCTTGCTTCTTTTCCCTCCTATTATATGAAGCGCGATAAGCGGCAAGGGTTAGTGACAAATTGATTTTAATATGAATTTTTTTAAATATATTAACTTATTTTTAAGTACATTTTATCAATACTCTTGTTTTTTCAACGGATTTACTTCATAATTGCATTTAAATTCAATTAAATCAATTAATTCTATTTAAAAAATGCTTAATAATGTGAATTTATCACCCGTGCTGCTTACCGCACTTCATGTAATAAGAGGGAAAAAAAGCAAACGATACGGTTCCTATAGTTACCTAATTAGTTTCTGTACCGTGTACTGCGCTACATGTAATCGCATCCTAACAAGACATGTCCTAGTCGTATACATTCCTTCAGACATGCAATCACAGACCTATGATAAGTTTATTTATAGAGTCTAGATATAATCCAATCACATGCTACTATATTTGGCTGACTACAGTTGCAAGATGTCCAACTGAGATTTATTCAGCATAATACAGTTAAAAATAGTTAAAATAAAATTTAATTTTTAACATATGCAAGTAAAAAAACCATTGCTGTATTATTCATAAATATGTACTTTCTTCAGGAGCGTAATATTTTAAATTAACATCTAATTTTATCTGTTTTTGGTTCTTCATATATCATTATTTATATCATTTATGAAATGTATTTATATGTTAAATGTATTTATATGATTTTTATACTCTGTATTATTTTATTTTACTTTGTTTTTCAAATCTATATTATAAAACTAATAAAATTAATATCATCTGAACTTTATAGAATATATTTTCTTTTGTGTAATTTTGTTATATATTGGTTATTTTAGGTGCAGCAACTACAATGTCTATATTTACACCGATTAATTGATATATATATTAAAAACAACATGAATTTTGATATAGATAATATAGATAATGTGTAATCTCGAAAGTTTTTTTGGCATACTAAAATCAAATCCGTAGCCCAAATTCTCTCTATTATGTCAGGTTTCTGAGATATTCTGATTTAAAAATGAAGTTTTTGAAATTTTAGGATTAGAACATCTTGGAATGTAATGCCCAGTGAACGAGAATAAATTTAAATGGATTGAAATTTTTTTCTATCCGAATACGTATTTTAAATAGCGAATACTTTTTTTGGATTTTGAATTCAATTGGATTCAATTAGATTCAATTGGATGCAATTAGATTCAATTAGATTGAAAAAAACTTTCAATTGGATTGAAAAAAACTTTCCTATTCAAAATTTTGAATTGAACAGTATTCACAATGCACAGAAAAAGCTAATATTATTTTTAAATTGAAAGGCATAGAATATGTTACATGCAATCCCTAAATGAATAAAAATGCATTCAGGATTGAAAAGCATTTACTTTAACATTCGTGAATCAATACTTCTGAAAATCTGAATCCATTTCTCAATCCATTCTCATTTGCTGGTGGAGCAATTTGGACTGTGAATTTGGTTTTGCATGCCAGAAACCTTTAAAATTACATATTATCGTAATATTTTTTGTCTATATGATCAGTGTAAATCAAGCCATTATTATCAGAAACATTCTCCCAAATATATCCCAACTAGATACTATAATTATCTCCAATATATCTTTATAATATACCTACGATAATACTCCAGATTTTACTATAAACAACAATAATCATAGATATCTTAGAAATAACGTAACAATATATTTCGCTTAAACTTGAGATATCTTAGTCTTTCTTTAGTGCGGACATTAATATATCCTATTAATATCTGCCTATATCCAGACATCTACTAAATATCTGAGATATTGTGTATTCTGGCACGATATCTTAACAAGATTCCACACATTTCTGTTGCTATGTGGGGCATTGCATCGAATATGGGAAATTCTTCAGTCTTTCAATTATTGCATCAATATGCATTTACAAGAGGTCATTCGAAGACGAGGCGAAAATACACAATTTTAAAAAGCAAATATACTCCTACATACCTCCATTCCTCCCGCCCCCTCTCACACACGCACACACGCGCACACACACACACACACACACACACACACACATACACACGCGCGCGCGCGCGCAAAATCGGACCAGCAACTTCCTCGTAATACGCATTGGATAAACTTGCTAATGCTAGCGGTAATTGAATAAAATGCATGGTAAATTTGATATCTCCTCGACAAAAAATCGTACAAGCTTAATTTTTCTTAATTTGTAAAAGAAAAATTTTTTTTTTACTTTATACTTCTACTTTACGATAGTTATCATAACATTTACAAAAAAAATTTACTACATCCCGTAAAATGCATCAAACTATGTAAATTTCTTAAAAAAAAAACACGTCCTCATTTTATAAAGGATGCCAGATAGAGACATTAGATTCAAAATCAACTGAAAATTTGTAAAGACTTTATCTTGGAAAATAAAAAACAATCTTTTAAATGCGACCATTTTTACGGAGTTATGCTTATTTGAATTTGTGCAAAATTTTTATATAAATTTACCTATATAATAATTTTGTTAACGAGTGTATATATAATGCTTTATAATATTTTAATATTAAAACTATAATATAATTTTATTTAAAAGCATATTTTATTTTAATGCATATTTGGTTTTATAAGTCCCTTTTTGTAAATTTATTTGAAATTGAAACTAAATTACATTTAAATATCTATAAAATATATAATATACAATATACATTCACTACTTTTGGGCTGATTATTTTATTCTATCCGAATGCTTTTTATGATTTATATATGTAATTTTATATACGTAATGTAATGTCATCATTTCTTTCTTTATCTTCTTCATAAAAGTAGTTTTTTATATTTGAAAAATTCATTAGATTTTTATAAAATTCATTTATAATTTATTTTATTTAAATATGTAATTAAATATGTAATTAAATAATGATAAATACAATATAAACTAAATATTATGTAAAAAAAATCAATCAATTTTATAAAAAAAAAAAACCTTAATAAAATCCAATAAAACTTCTAAAATAGTAAGCCGAACTTATTTAAAAAAGATCCGAGTTTTTTCCAACCCCCCTGTATCAATTTTGATAATGAAATAATGTATGTAAATTCAGTTAATACGACGATATCATTATTTAAAGATTTAAAATATGTGTATGTTTTTACATTTTTTACAATTGTACTATTTTTACGTTTAGTAATTAATTTTTAATGCATTGATCTAGTCTAACTGAAAGACAGAAATTCGCTGTAAATGTAGTAACACAATATCATCAACTTTCGCACGTTTCAAAGGAGTATGTAGTACATAAATTCACACAGAATTATACAAACATTTAAAATTCAGCAAGACCGTTTAAGACATTGATTTCTATAGTTTATGTTATCACATATACAGTCCTATAATATATTATATAATCAACTTTGACAATGAAGTAATGCGATATTTCTTTACATTAAGGGACATCTCTTTGATGATCTTGATATATTATAGAGAGTCTGATCAACTTTTTCTTATAAATTAATTGGCGATCTCATATATAATTTTTTTAGGTCTCATGTTCACGTCTATCGACAGTTTGTCGATATCATTATATAGCAGCCTGTAATGAGAACCGCTTTTTTTTTAGGATAGTCCTTGCCATTGGCTATCGTTAATTATGGACAACTTTTGGAAGATATGTATAGATTATACAAATATATTTACATAGAATTCAGATAAGCTTTTACGTTGAGAGACACTTCTTCGATGACTTTGACCTTGATATATGTTGTCATGATTCTAAGTAACTTTCAAAAAGTTTTAAGTGGTGTTCGTTTAAAAGTTATTAACAAATAAAATTTAAAAAATGTTTTAAAAATGTCCTATTTCTGCTATATTTTAATGGGCAATACGAGCATACAGTCGGCTTTCCACGCAAAGCGAGTTCCACTTCTCTCTCTCTGCCTCGAGGCGTACAACCACAGTGTGCGTGCGTGCGTGCGTGCGTGCGTGCGTGCGTGCGTGCGTGCGTGCGTGCGTGCGTGCGTGCGTGCGTGTGTGTGTGTGTGTGTGTGTGTGTGTGTGTGTGTGTGT
>Ga0157364_1008711_pt1 | contig 10519 bp, 5 predicted proteins | sample AttsexASBM2_FD_111476 | JGI IMG/M metagenome (GOLD analysis project Ga0157364, IMG submission 111476) | Fungus gardens microbial communities from leaf cutter ant in Ribeirão Preto, State of São Paulo, Brazil - Atta sexdens ASBM2 | ecosystem: Host-associated > Fungi > Mycelium > Unclassified ... | reverse complement strand
CACACACACACACACACACACACACACACGCACACACACACACCCACACACACACACACACACACACACACACACACACACACACACACACACCCAAAATATTATAGCAAATAAGTTCTAAAAAAAAATTAATTATATTTACTATTTTTTAAAATAGCTGGTCTGTCCATGAGTCGCGCATCGACAATGTTAGTGATCGCGCGTGATGACTCACGGATAGCCGTTTCTGTAATCGTAATTTGTAATTAGTCAGTTTTAAACTTTCTATTTTTAGGATTACGACTCGGAATGAAAAAATATTTTTTAACTTATTTTTTTCTATAACTTTCTTGCTATAGTATTTTGATTCGCGAATTTTAAAACACTCTCTATGTACATAATATAATCATTTTGTTACAATTATATGTACATGTCTATGAAACATTTTGTATCACATTTATATTAATTCATCTTTTAAATAATTTTTTAAATGGCTTTTTAACTTACTTAATTTACTAAACAAATTAAAGCTTCCTAAAGTTTTGTACGTTAATATAAATCATATAATGTTCATTTTTCAGAACTCTATAAATATATATTTTACAATTTTTAACACAAAAATAGATTGTTTTAAGAATAACAAAGCAATACATTTAGTAAGACTTATAATATCTAGTCAAGAAAATGTAAAGCACGTGAAATTTCCATCATAATGCATGTATAAATTAAAATAAATTTTTATTAGCACTATTTAGTGCGGTGAGATATTATTTTTATAAATATTGTGTTCAAATAAAAAAAGAATGATGCTTCTGCAGATATTTTAAAAAGGTTTTTCACTTTTTACTAATTACATTTTAATGAAATTTTACACACTTGTATAGATCAGAATATTAGTTGATTAATGCGATTTAAAATTGTTATGTTCGATACTTAGAAATGTGTTTATGCTAATGTATTAACATTGTAATATTGATATTATGAACAGGGCCGTCGCTAATGTATAAGGCGCCTTTGTGCAAAGGGAATTTTGTGGTTTCGCTTAATATTTTTATTTATCAATTTTTTAAATAAACTTTTTTCTTTAAATAACTTTATAATATTTTAGAAAAAATGCAATTTTTTTATATTTTTGTTCTAAGATATTGTAAGATTATTTTTTAGAGCGGAATTATAAAAATGAAAGTTATTGTTTAAAGTTCATAGAGGTAAAGTTCAATTTTTCATTTTTCACATTTTCACCCTAGGGAAAATGTTACAATCAAATGTTACAATGATCAATATCAATAGTGCTAAAATGAATCTGTACTGAAAGATTTTAATAATGTTGCGATTTTATAATAGCGATTTTAAGAAATTAAATCTGACAGAAGTGAGCATATGCAATTGCAGTTACAGGAATAAAGAATTGATATTTTAAAATTTAATTTGACACTCCTCCCTCTTATAAATGCGCATTTGTGCACTTTTTTGCGACGCCCTAATTGCAAAGATCATCACAACTTATATAATAATATTATGTATGGCACATTCTCCATGTAATTATCTTTTATTATAAAGTAGTAACTACTATTACATATAATATTGTATAATCATAGATTCATGTATTACATTACGCTATGTAGGTTGTAAGATATTCGCATATATGAAGTGTTTTTTAAGTATTTTATTTTTGTTGTATCAGTGAATAATGAAGTCGCACACTAGTCTCGTATCTCAGCCATTTATTTCATTATTCTAACAGCGATATCAGTTTATAAAATTGAAAATAATAAATATTAATGTACACTAAAGTATAAAATTTATATCAATTCAAGAAATAAATATCAGGATTTTTCAAACTCGATGGATTGGATGAATCTATTCTTTTTTTATTCTTAAATATTATTTCGAAAGACCATGACAAATAAATAAAAGGAATTTGCAAATTTGTAAAATAGTTTTAAAGTTGGTTAAAAATGTTTAACTTATATTTCATCTTGGTGTAAAAAAAATTCATATCTATCATCATCATGCAATTATGAGTTTGAAAATTTCTGAATCACGTCTGAATTAAGTGTGGATTAAATTGAATGAAGCAACAATATGTTTTTTTTGTTATGCGAAGAATAATAAGAACAATTTGTATTACGTAAACAACAGTATAATTGTATTTAGTATTATTCTATGTAATCTTATGTAATTATTATCATTTATGTAAACTGTCAATTTGTCTTTTATCAGATACAATTTTATTTTTGCCACACATATACATACATGTAATAATTAATTAATGCATCTTAAGAGACCAGTGATTAAACCAGTGATTGAATTATGTTACATAAAATTTTTCATATCATGTAGCGTACTATATTAGACAAAGAAATTTGCAGTTATCAAAATCATAATCATTATGAAATTCTAAATTGTTATGATAATTGCAATTGATGTAATAAGAATAATATTAAGAATCTTGAATGACATATGATATTAAAAAAATAAAAAAGAAAATTTGAAGTAAAAATTACTTCACAATAAATATCTATCTTTTTCATTCTCAAATTTATAAAACTCCATTTGTAATCTTCCTCGTTATCCTGTCTAATATCTTAAATTCTCGATCTAAATCTTTTTTTCTTTCTTATTTTTTATTTCTTATAACTATTCTTACAATTTGTATTCAATGAAGCAACGTATTTCAAGAATAGTTATTTAAACACATTATTTAAGCAAACATGGCGTATTTATACAAACAATGTTTGATATATTTATTACTTAATTGTAATATCAACAAAGTACAGAATAGTTTTATATAAAAGAATAATATTGAAAAATGAAATATTTTTCAATAATATTATTATAATATAATATTATTATAATATATTATTAACAATACAACAAAATGTTATCGCTTTTTATATACACATGATTTTAACGTAATTGCAGGAAGATTTCTTCTTTTCATGCTTATATCTTCGTTTTTTTTAAAATCCATAAAATAAAACAGGTTATGAGACAAGTCTTTCCATGTATTTTTAAAACCATAATGGCGTAGTAGTCTTATAAAATCTTTTACATCCTCGAATCTGCTCTCAACTTCGGCTATTTTCAAGATCCCACTAAATTGATTGAAATAAAAATAATTAATTCTTACTGCCTTACTGTCAATCAAGAATACTATTACTACTTACTTATTTTTAAGAACCCTGTTAGCTTCTATTATATAATCATTAAGATTAGATCCCATTAAAGAAAGACAAAACACGACAACGTGGATGCTGTTCATTAATAATGGAGTATGAGCCATATCACAAGCTTTCACTTCATCATTTAGAGCAATGAAATCAAATGAATGTACTGTATGAGGAACAGAAGCTGCGAGCCGGGCTTCACCACATCCAAAATCAGCGATTACATTGTCCGTTGGCCTGCAATTATAATTAAGGCATTATTAGACATTCACACTTGCATAAATTTCATTTAAGATTAAGAGATAAATACAATTTTTTAATTGATGATATTATAACATCCAGTGGATTTATCGGCCATTGTTCAATTTGCTGTTTATATCCTGCATGATAAGCCATAAAACTATCAGGGTCTTTTTGAAAATAATGTTTAGATTGTAAACTGTCATTATTGTACAATGTCTCATTTATAAACCTGAATCTGGATGCTTTTAACTGCATTTGCATTCTATCTCTCAAAGTAGGTTTTTTATCTCTTAGAGTAGATTGTGCAACTTTCGTTACTTGCGATTTATTTTCGAGCATTTTTTTTAAATATTTGATATTTATTTTATGTTTGTCCAGCTTTAATATATCAGATTGTATCTGCTGTGTTTTTACTTTAGTTGATATCTGTTTCACATTCTCTTCATTGTTCCCTTCAATTAATTTTCTCATCATAAACTTAAGATTTTTTATCTCCATTTGTAACTTTTTAACCTTTTCTTTTTTTTTTTTAATATTTTTGCTTGCATTATCTTCTGAAGAATCGTCTTCATCGATTTCCATGTCTTCATAATTATCTCTCACAGTATCCTTATTTGTACGATTAAGATTCATGTCCTGTTTTCGTTTTTTATTTTTCTCATATTTTATTTTAATATTTGAATTATTTTGTATTTTTTGAGATACTTTTAATATTTTTTTCTTATCATCGTTTGAATATTTCGTTGAAGCATCTGAGTTTTCTGTATATTTTATTGCATCAAGTTCATTTTTAGAATCACATAGTTTTTTCTTTTTACTTTTTTGCATATTTGTAAATACATCCTTTGCTATCTCATTAGATGCACTTAGTTTCTTTATATTTTTATTATCCTTTGGATATTTAGTTAGAAAATCTGAATTTTCTGTATATTTTGCGTCAAGTTTATTTTTAAAATCATGTGATTTTTTCCTTTTATTACTTTGCATATTTGTATCCTTGCCTATTGTGTTAGATATATTTAGTTTCTTTAAGTTATTTTCATTATTTTTTGGATATTTTGTTGAGGCAAAATTTTTTGCATCAAATTTATTCTTAGAACTATGCAATTTTTTCCTTTTACTATTTTGCGTATTTATAAATATATTTTTTACTATTTCATTGGATGCACTTAGTTTCTTTAAATTATTTTTATCCATATTATTCGATAATTGTATATTAGCTTTCTTTTTTCTTTGATGTCGTTTCTAAAACAAAATTTAAAAAGGATCTTGTTTATATTATAAATTCAAAATATAAAGTAAAGGAATTAAAGACATTTATTAAACATCACATTATGTTTAAGAAATTAACAAAAACTCGATTACTTTCACGATGGATGTTTTCGTACTTGGTACAGCAGGCATTTGTACGTTCTGCAGAGTTTTTTTTAATTTTGCCATTATTTTATCAAGTTAAAAGAATCAGAATTGTTTATCGTAAACTATTCTCTAAATACTAGAGAAAAGAACTACAACATGTGTTACTATTCTGTAGAAGTAGACGATTAAACGCCATCCGAGAGGCGAGAATACCGATCACTCCGATCAGAGTCAACTTGCCAACTGATGCCTGCTGGTGTCATTATTAGACACTAGCATCCCTAAAATTACCTAAATATAGAAGGCATTATTATTATATATTATCTTCTCTACTATCGATAAAAGCTTTTATTAGAAATTCATATAATATAGCAATTAATAAATATTAATTTTAAAAAATAGTGAAATCTCCTCACATTATTTGTAAAGAATATAGCAAATCGACAATTTGAAAACTGTAAAAATAATAAAAAAATATTAATTGGAAAGTTATCTTATGATAGACGATAACTTACCAGTTATTTAATACATATAAGTAGTTTTGGCCTTTAAGTTCAGAGGTGCTAGTGTCTAATTTTCAATATGGCGACGTCCATATAATGGATCACGTTTTGTTTCGGTACTCTCAATACAGTATCTATTCAAGAGAGCAGTTGTCCAAATATTTTTCTTCTTTTAAGTACTGTGCTGACCGAATCAGCTCTGATCCAAAGCAGGGGCTATTTTATGCCGAAGAAGATCACACTTTAAATGTAACAATTTTTCGAGCAATGCAAACAGACAAGTATTGTATATCAGAACAAGTATCCTGTATAACTACAGTTTTTTCGTGAAACTGTTGGAATTAAGAATTCTCACAGTGTTCGTCGCCAACAGTCGCCTAAATCTTGACAATTTATTGATCCATACGCGAGTGAATTATTGTGAATACAAGACCATGAATGCGAAAATGTGTAAAAAGGATGTTCTACAAGCCGTTATTCTTGCGGATGATTTTACAACAAGATTAAATCCAGCGCAAAATATATTTCCAAGCATTCTAATGCCCGTGATAAATATACCACTTCTCGATTATATGATAGAAACATTGATAAAGTCGAAGATACAAGAGGTATTCCTTTATTGCAGCAGTCACATAGATCAGCTAAAAAAATATATCGACGAAAGGATTTACAAAGACGTTACAATCTCTTTGATCATTTCCGATGGCTGCAGATCACTCGGAGATGCTTTGCGAGATATTGATACAAAAGGATGGATCAGAGGATATTTTATACTGATTCGTGGGAACACCTTTACCAATACAGATCTTAAAACTTTATTGAATATTCATCGTATGAAAGCCGAGAAGGATAAGGGAGCAACTATGACTATGGTATTACGGAACTTTGGTTCAATGAAAGATTCTTATCTCAATGAGGAAGCGTCTCTAGTTGTGTCAGACAAAAGCACTAATAAAATTCTGTATTACACTAAATTGAAGAATAGTGAGAAAAAAGTAAAGCTGGAATTAAATTGGTTTCTTGATCATAATGAAGTAGAAATTAATTCTTGTTACTTGGATACTCATATCTACTTGTGTTCACCATCTGTTTTGCCACTCTTTGCTGATAATTTTGACTTTCAAGTAAGTAAATTAAATTGCTTTTTGTTTAAAATATCAATAGAATTATCTTATAATATTAACATAATTATATTCAATTACGCAATAAAGAAACAAATATAATTTACTATTCTTATGTTTTTAGACTATGGATGATTTTATTCGCGGAGTATTGATGAATGAGGAGATTTTGGACTCAAGGATTTATTGGCAGCAGTTAAATACAGAGGATTATGCTCTGCCAATTACCTCATGGAAGGCTCATCACATACTCACTCAGGATGTTTTGCGTAGACATAGTTTTCCTCTTGCACCAGATGCTGTACCGTTATTGAAAAACTTTATATGTATGCCGCGGAGTACGTATAAACATGAAACTGCTACTTTTGCTAAAGGTTGTTTATTAGAAAAAGACTGTATTCTTGGATCTAATAGTTCATTAGGAAATAAAACTAAAGTTGCGAGATCTGTGATCGCAGACAATTGCATCATAGGTAGTAACGTTAATATAGATAATTCTTACGTTTTTTCAAACGTTAGAATTAAAGACAATTGCACTATTAAGAGTAGTATCTTATTTCCGAATTGTATTGTTAGATATCGTAGCCAAATAGATGGATGTATATTGTGTTCTGGAGTTGACATTGCTGCTCGCAGTCAATACGTTGATACCATTATCGAATCTACATCTTCTGGTATATCTGAAATCAAAATGTCGGATCTCGAGGCTGAGGATGGATTTTTGTACTTTAAAAATGCTGAAGTAATTGATTGTGACGACTGCTCCTCAGAATCGTCTAGTAATGAAGAAGTTCTGGAATGTGATTCTCAAATTCCAGACGACACGAATATGTTCTTGTCCGAAGTTATCGATAGTCTGTTACGTGGTTATCAGGATAAGCTCAATTGCGAGAATTTAATACTAGAAATAAACTCATCGAGGTATGCGTACAACGTTACTATTCGCGAGGTGACGTATAATGTCATCAAAGCAATTCTCAGTCTGCCATCACACTATCTTTCCGAAACGAAGACTACCGTTACTAATCAGAATTATCAAAAGAATCTGAAAATTATGATAATTTATTTTAACACTATTATTCAGAATTACATTAAGAATGAAAACGCGCAAGAAGATTGTTTGCGTGCTATAGAAGACGTTGTTAATACAACCGACGAGTTACTGCCGTACGCGCAACACCTGTTGCATCAATTTTACGATCGCGACATACTATCTGAAGAAAAGATTTTAGAATGGTATGAGTCTACTGACGAAAATTCGGACCCGCATCATACAAAACTAAAGAATGCCGTTCAGCCATTCATTAAATGGTTGCGAGAAGCAGAAGAAGATTCTTCTGGGAGTGATAATTAATTTTTTCTATTAAAAAAAAAATTGTTACTTAAGATAAAAAAAAAGATTTTTAAATGTAAGAGAAAATATATAGGAGTGTCTCCTCGTATAAGTGACTATTAAATTAAATGGTTAAATTAAATGGATCATTTAGAAAAATTATCTGTATGCATTTTTATACAATAAAATAAATATTTCGATAAAAGTTGTAGCGTTTGTTCTAACGAATACAGCAATATACAGTATAACAAAATTTTATATGTAACACAATCAACATAGATAATTTTTCTTAGTGTTCACAGTGTTTACAACAGAGTTAGAACTATTTAATTTAATATATTTATTGTGTTTGTATCTTTTAACAAGATAAAAAAAGAATTGTTATTTAAAGCATAATTATGTTATTTCTATAAATGTAAGAAGAGGAAATTTTATATATATATATATATATATATATATATGTATATATACATAAAATATGTGAATACATTGTTAACAAATTATGACAAAATGATATTGTTTTCAACTTCTTTATTTTCGTATCAACTTCTTAATGCTTTATAATACTTAATCTTTGAGCAACGATAAATTACACGCATAAAATGTAACACGCGCGCCAAGTATACTATACGCATATGCGTACGCATATCCGTGTAAGTATATATGATACGTGGATAAAGCCCGCATGGTTTGTGTATTTAATCTTGACCTGCTTTCCGATTATCGAGACAGAATTATCATTCCATAGGTACGTCCATCTCCGCGAGATTGTGCCATGCCAAATGTCGATGATCTGGGAATTTGATCGCGTCTATCCAATGTCGAAGACGTGCCCCTTTGCTACCGCAACCTAACATAAGGCCGCCTGTAAATTGCATAAATGTATAAATGTAAGTATTATCTGTATATATAGGATAATAGATGTTAAACTTTAATTATAGGGACTGACAACTTTGGAATTCTAATTATTCTGGTTCAGCAATCATAATTGTGATAATGAAAGAAAAAAAACCGCTATTCTTTATTTGAGATAGAGAAGATAATGTAACTTTTCTGAAAGTTAGATGATAAGCAATGTTTATATCTTTAAGTAAATAAATCATCACATAAATAAATGAAAAAATAAATTTTTTCAATCTTAATTTTTCTAGTTACGATTATAAAAATGGATTATATAAAAACTATTTATTTATATTGATTAAATTAAATTAAATTATTAATTAAATTAAATTTTACTGTTATATCACAGTTAATTTATTTGGTTCAAATAGAATACGAGAGATTTCGGATATATCTTTTAGCAAGGACCTAACGAATGTGTAACATACGTTACATGTATGCGATAAAATTATTTTTGCAACTCTTTTTGTATCTCTCTTTTAAGACCGTAAATTCTTAACATCCGTTCAGAAATTAAAAAAAAAGATATGGAATGAAGTGATTAATATTCGCAGTACCCAGATAGTCGTTACTCTTGCCGAAGTCCTTGTCCCACACGGTCAGGCATAGTGTCAATTTCATTAATTCCGTTAAGCGAGTCGCGAAAATGAACTCTTCGTTCCACTCTGGATTCAATGTCTTCCTTTTGATGCTCGTGCTCTGCGAGCCGCGACCAGCCATCTTCCTCCCGGTCAGCTTTTTGGCAGTAGCGCGAGCGGCCGAGTAATCTAGGAACCGTTGCTGCCGATGATTGTCGGTCGCATCCTCGACGAGTGCCAGTTTGACAAATGGGTCAGAAAACCCGTTGCTGTCCATGGGCAAGAGATTCGTAGCACGGTGCACGGTAACCAGCAGCGCACGTCGACGCGTGCAATAACTCAGGCTTATCTGGATCTGTCCGCGACCGCTTGAACACATACCCCAGGTTTCCTCTTCGTTGTCCACCTACAACAGAATAATTATTGTTGCAGTATGTCGATAAAAATATTTATTTCATATGTATTTTATTATTATATATTTTATTGCATACAAATTGTATAAACTTATTTTATAAATAATTAATATTTATTTTAAATGAGAAAGAATGTTCTTATCTTCGTTTGCTTTTTTTATACTGAATATAAAATACTGAATATAAAAAATTAAATTTGACAAGTTTAATTATATAAAGCATACTTCTGTATTCAACATACTGGATAATGAGCTTGCAGAGATGTTTTGTAATGTTTCGTTTGATATGGTAGCAGTTCGTGCAGGGGAAATCTCGCTTCTCCCAGGAAATCTTGGCCTGAGGGATCGTCTTGGATAATTAGGATGTGCAACGCCTTGTCGGTCGAGATCTAACATGAAAAATTTCTAGTATGTAGTTATTTGCGATCGGATCGATATCCATGTATTATAGTATTGATTTTTACATCGGTTTCCGTTGTTCCGTAGAAATTCACCGTCTCGTTGAACTCGGGATCGCGTGTCTTGTGTACCGTCTTTGTTCGTAGTCGTCTGCTCGTCGATGCTTTCCCGACGGGCAGTATATTCAGCTTGCAAAAGGAATCGGCGAGACCTTGGATATCCATGGGTCTTAAACGACGTGCACGTTCCACTTTGCATTGGAGGCACTGATCTGCCGGGTCGTATCGCAAGGAGACTTCGAGAATCCCATAATCTTGTCCCGTTTCTGTTCCATATTTTGGTAATTTAATATTATGTTTGATTTTGATTTTCTTCAAATTAGATTAAACTGCAAAATTATTGATTCTTTATTATCGTACTTCTTTGATGATCTTTTCTTTATTTTTTCTCATTAAATTTTGGATATCATTTTTGTTAATGTTTCAAATTTCAACGATGCCTTGCTATGCGAGCTTCACAAAT
>Ga0157364_1008710_pt1 | contig 10519 bp, 2 predicted proteins | sample AttsexASBM2_FD_111476 | JGI IMG/M metagenome (GOLD analysis project Ga0157364, IMG submission 111476) | Fungus gardens microbial communities from leaf cutter ant in Ribeirão Preto, State of São Paulo, Brazil - Atta sexdens ASBM2 | ecosystem: Host-associated > Fungi > Mycelium > Unclassified ... | reverse complement strand
TGGTACAAGCAACTATTGCTTTGCTAACAGGACCATGTTTATCATATATATCCTACTTAACTAGCCTTTTACTAGTATTAAGCATGGTTCACACTTGAAGGCAAAAGCTTACAGAGTTAGCTTAGAGATGTGTAGAGTGTGGAAACTCCATGCAATGAGCTTGGTAATGCAGACTTGTCAGAATAACCTTGGTCTCAACTTATGTGTTGTGCCTCCTGTGAGCTGCATTGTCAAGATCGTTGACGGTGGACTTTATTCTATTTTTTCCTTTTCACTTTTATTTTTCTCTTCTTTTCTTTTTTCTTTTAATTTTCTATTTTTAGAACAACCCAGGTTAGGAGTTATCAGTCACGTTGTCACATCAGTCACAAATTGATGGCGTAGTCACGAGACTAATTGCGGGAGAAGTAGAAGGAACTAGAACAAAGTGACATCATACAACATGGATACCACATGTTGGCCTCATGTATTACTCATGGTCATTTAGGGTAGGGTGCACAGTAGTTAGCACAGACCATGGGGAGTAGTATATAAGGTAGATTACTTTATACTTGGAACTCTATCGAGTTCTCTTGTGTTACTCAATACAAGAGTTGTTCTATCGCTTAAACACTTTGAGCCTTAGTTCATAACATGCATGGTTACAATTTCAGAGGATGGCCTTGTAAGAAGTTATAAGGAAAGGAGTAAAGCATGTTGCCATTGACACCAGAGATTTAGTGTGAACTTGAGCCAATTATCAGGCTAGCTATTACAAAGTAACTACCAGCCTTAAATACATAAAGTAACAAAAGGAGTAATTAAAACAGATTTCTAAGTAAGTGTTTTAGTAGTGAAACAATAAATAGGAGTTCAGATTGAAAAGGAGAAAACTATGTATAAAGTTTAAGTAATTTTGTAGAGTTTGAAAGAGATAATTAGACAATAGAAACAGATAAAGATGACTATGGATTTTAACTCAAATAAAGCTAAATAACCATGGGGATTTGATGTCATATTGAAGTCAGACATGTCTCAGACATGTTTCAAAGTTTGGAATATAACAACTGGACTCTTAGCTAGCAAAGACTCAATATTTTCTATTGTTGGAAAAAGTATAGCTGAGTTTGAAACAGAAATGAATGAAATAAGATAAAAGGTTACTGTAAGGGGACTGGCTTTTCCAAGACTTTTCTCTTTTGTATTTTTTGGCTGATTCATATTCTGTGATCCTTTTCCACATCTGTACTCATCTACTTATTCACATTTCTGTATTCTGGACCTCTTTAAGCTATATACTAATACTCCTAACTATCTACATATAATATTTAACTCTCTTTTCTAGTACTCCCTTGCTCTTCTGCAATGCTCTATAGTCTTTCAAAGTCTGCTAATATCATCTACTCATCTACTTTCCTGTATTCTGGAAATATTTGCTAAGCACTCTAGCACTCTTTCAATTTAGTCTCTCTATTCTAAACTGTTTCTGATTACTTAAGTATTATCATTCCTTGCTTATATAAACAGAATTCTGGCATATTAGAATAGACCTATTATTATATAGAGTAGTTGTCACCTTTAGAAATTTCTATTATATTCTTTTAGGATTTTTGAAGTGCTTTACTCTTCTGTCTAGTTATTCTAACAGTTATCTTTGATAATGTCTTATACACACCAAGCCTTTGGTCTAACCTGATCTCAATCTCTAAGCTGAGATTAAAAGAAGCAAGCATCAGATTTAATGAAGACCATAAATTAGTCCAATCATCAGGAAGTGTTATGGTACACTTGAACTCTTATATTTTATTTTGGTTTTCTTTTCTTATCTATTTTCCTTGATTTGATTTCTTTTTTTCTTTTATTTCTTGGATGATGAAGAGGCATGTGACCATGGTCACATAACATGATGACATAAGCCCAGAACATAATAGAAAGGACTAGAAGAAATGACATTAAGGTGTATGTCTATGACATGTTTATTTCATAGTGTACACATAATGCACTCATAACTGATGTATAGATCTTAAGATAGGGTTATTTATCATTAGTACAGACTATGTACTATTAGTATAAATAGGATAGCAATACATTAGAGATTCCTTGTCAAGTTCTCTTATAATCTCTATGAAACTCTTGTTTTATAAGACTACTTAGTATACTATTGATCATTTTTGGTTAGTGATTACTATAATAGAGGGATACACAATTATGTCTGTTATTTTTTTGGAGTAGTTATACACAATTGATGTTGTCAAGCCTTCAATGTTCATATTTACTATACAATTGGAGAGAAAAGCAGTTAGGCTTAACACTTGGCATTGTCAGCTAGTATATATTAGCACAAATACTATATGCACAATATTATTGGAAAACATGCTACTCACTCTTCTCATAATATGAAAACATGATAATTAGAAGTTCTTAAGAGGATTTTTATTAATATCTGGAAACTAGCTTCTACAATTTGCTGGCAGTGTAGTATACTTTATAATCTTAATAAATAGATTTTCTTTATACTGTACAGTAGCATTCTTTAGCACTAATTTAGCTAAAATCACTTTAAAGGTTTTCCAGACCTACCATATAGAAGTAGAGTATTAGACAAAAAAGAAACTATGTTGTATATAGCTGAATATAAAAAGAAAATAGTTTAATTAGGTATAAAAGGAGTACAGGGCTACTCATGGGTTAGTCTTTGAATTTATTACACTATATGATTATCAACAAAATAACACTACTAAACAGAGCATAAGAACAATTCTAAATACAACTTGTTTAGCCATAGCAGAACCTAGATTATCTCTGAAATATTAGATAGATACTGTGCAAATAGTGGTCTATGTTCAGAACTTTATTCTCTTAGTATGACATTTAGTATTAGAATTGAAGACAATGGACTTGACTTATTTTATTTCTCTTTCTTATTTTCATTTTCATTTATTTTGAACTTAAAGTTAGGAGTTAGTATGACAAGATATCATACATTAATCACAGTCACACAATCATATGATATATGAAATGGCAAAGAAGGTTTCAGAACAATGATGTTATGCAATATGTTTTATATATATTGACCTTATGAATAATGTATAGTTATTAGATATAGTATTATACAAACCACTAGTCTAGTGTATATAAGATAAATAATTTGTACTTGGAACTTTATCAAGTTCTCTTGTATTAACCTTAATACAAGTTTTTTTATTGACTTAATACTTTAATTAATATCTAGAGCATATTTCAGCTGAATTTTAAATAGATAACCATTAGGACATCTTATATTTATAATCATTCAGTACTATTGCTTATGTTAATATATTTCTAAGCCTGAATCTTTCAAAACTCAGATTATGATCAAGAAGTATTAGTTTACTGTAATATTTTGAAAGGCAGAGATATAAGTTACTTGGTTGAGCAATAAGTATAATATTTAAATTGAGAGATGTCATCTTTGTCAAGAGTACAGTATGAAGTGCATATATAGTATCAGCCAGATGTTAAAACTAGGCCTAATATTGTGCATTTTTAACATAATTAGTTCAGTGGTCAGTCTGTTTCTAACAATCTTTGAGAAAAAAGTAGTATCTATTTCTAAACAGTCAATGTTTACAATGTTTACAGAAGAAGAAGATTTTTTTATTATACATGTTAGATACAGTTCATATCTTGTTATTCAAAATCTAGAAAAGATATTTAGAAAATTCAGAACTAAGTAATTTGTATTATCTGAGAATGTGGAAGACAGAGTGGAACAATCTTTGGCTTTAGCTTATGTGCTATATCTCTACAAGTCATACTGGTTACATATCTCAGATTAGGAATTGAGGACTTAGAGGGTGGAAAACTACTAAAAGATGGCAAGATATATTGTTACTAATACCAGAAGAGGGATGCTAGTTTTAGTTGATTTTCAGGATGATTACTTACAGTGTAAGCTACCAGATTATATACTAGTTAGAATATCTAGGGTAGCTATCTAGAATGTAGGTGCTAAATAAGTTACCCTAATTACTAGTAATTCTCTGATATTAAGAGAAAGAGATCCATGAAGTTGTCTTAGACTAGCAAGAACATCTGAGATGAAATAAACAGGTTTGATTCACACTGGAAGAGGTTTGGGAGTGCAGATGAGAGTAGGTAGTTATCTATGGATTGGAACAGATAATGTTAGAACATAAGATATGACAATACACTATATAATAGCTTTAATCAGTAGAAGATTAATAACAGCATTGATGTTAATACTGGAAAAGATCTTTGTTAGGAGTAATTTACACTTGTTAGATAAATCTGCAAATATAGTATAGAAGACATGTTGATTTGAGAACTTAGATATAAAAGTGATTTAGAAGTGGAGTGCTATATAGATAATAACCTGAACTTCAACTATAAAATGTTATACCTAGCCCAACTTTATTGTATAGTTGTAATCTAGGAAGAGAAGGTTTGGATGTTTACTAAGAACAAGAGTAGTACTTAATCTAGGTTGATTATCAGACTAAAGAATTATACATAGTAGCTATAGTTCAAAGAAGTGTTCTAATAATAAGATATTATACATACTCTGGGTTTGTTAGACATTATGGGAGTTGTTGATTTGAAATGTAGTGTGATCTATTCTGAAAAAAGGCAACTGAGTTTGGATGAGGTTGGCATTATCCAGAATGGATGACAAATACAATTGGTTTAGTATGTAATACTACTCTAGCATGACATAGCTTCTCTAAAATCAATTATATATGTTTTTGTATTATTTTTATTAGTAAAAAATAATAAAATTGTAACTATTCTATCTTTATGAATAATAGAATTTACTTTTCCAACTTTAACATTCTGATAGAAAAATAACTAGTTAATGAAAAAGATAATCTCAAATTCAATGAAAAACTTATATTTCTCTCAGACTATGAAATAGTTCAAAGATATAATAGTATTATAAGAGGCTTTATAAACTTTTATAATATTGTAGAATAAAGTAGTCTTTTTTGGTTATTAAGAAGAATATTTAGTAGCTTTACAAAAGAACTTTCTGTTTTATACTTATTAGTCATAGCTTTAGCTATTATTCTTAGATGTTAGATGTAGTTTGGACTAGAAGATGAAAGCTTATAGGTTCAGCTTGGAGATATACACTTGGGTTGATAGGTGATTGGAATAGAGTATGATTTGTGCCAGAAGAGTGGAAAGAGTATAGATGTCAGATAGTATATGACATTTGAAACTTCTAGGTTGCTCCATGTAGATTTCCTTATCTAGATCACCATATAAGTAGGCAGTTTTTACATCAAAATTATAGATATCCCAATCTTTAAGAGTAGCAATAGCCAAAAATAAATATACTATCTTATAGTGGACAACTAGAGAGAATAATTCATCCAAGTCAATTTCTTTAACCTGAGAAATTACTTTTACAACAAATTGAGATCTATAATTATTATCAGACTTAATATTGAATATCCAATGATTTTTAATTGCTTTCTATTCTTTAGAAAGATTTACAACTTCATAGATATTTCTGTCTTGAAGTGATTTCAGCTTTTTAAGGCAGAACTTAAGCTACTTTTTTTTTTTGAATGTCAAGTAGCAGTTTAGTAATATCTCCAAGGTTTTTAGAAATTGGATGAGACTCTACTGCATGTTGTACTAAGAAAAAGCAAATTTTCTCTAATTTTTCTTTTCTTGCAAGGTATGCCAAGTAGCTAGTGATAACTGGCTTAGCTAATTCACCTGTATAAAATAGAGTATTTATTCTACCTATATTATTATTAACAGTGATCAGATATTAGCCTTTCCACTAAATATTATATAAAATTCCATCTATTTCAACAATATTATTGTATGATTTATATGGGTAATCAACTCCATTTATTCTTATTATCCTAGGTAGTAGATTATCAGAGAATCTTTGTATATTCTGATAATCTCTGTGATTTATAATAGGCATTTTCATGCTTATTGTGTATCATATTGGAATTGGGAAATCTCTCCCTTGGTTGGTATAAAGTATTATGCAGGATATTGGTAGGATATTCTTATTTCTCATAGATATTTCCTTCTTTAAAGGGTATCTAAGTTTGACACTTAGATCTTCTCAATTTAGAACCTTCTTGCAGTATCTGTAGAGTAGGTCATGAGGGTTGTTAAGGGCTGAGAAGTCATATCTCAACATTAGAGTTAACATTATTAATCTCTTCAACCTCTACTATGAGCTTTTTAGATATTGGAGGAGATAAGGGAGATGGAGACTTATAAGAAAGAATAAAGAAAAGCAAAGAGAAGGGTTATTTTAAATGGAAAGAAAGTGTGTGTGTGGAATGAGTACTGAAGCAGATCTATTTTGCTAGAAGAATTAGGCACTGATGACTCTGTTTTATACTTATTTTGTCTAATAACTTATCATATAATTTGTGTTATTTCATACAAAAGTTAGTGTATTTAGGAAAGAATTCCTCATTGAAGATGGCATGTATGGAACAGAAAATAACATTTTCTTGTATATAGTACATAGAGCAATAACTATTGTTCTCATATCCAATGATTATCATCAATTTAGAACATGGCATAAGTTTATTAGTGTGAACTTTATTGAGAAGACACACATATGCTTTACAACCAAAGATATGGAGATGTGATGATTTGGGTTCATTACCCAAGAAAATCTTCTGAGGTATTTTCCATTTGAGATATCTAACAGATGTGTAATTGTATATATGAGTTATAATAGCAAACTCCTACTGAATCTAATAAACATGCTTTAAGTTGTATTGACTGTGATTTTTTAAGCAATGTGTAATTCAATTGTTCAGCATGACTATTTTGTTAGTATACATATAAAGTACTAATCTCTTGCTCTCTTAGAAAGAATTGTAATTCTGATGTTACATATTTTTTCCCATTATTAGTATGCAATCTCTTTACAGAATAGAAAGTTGTATTTGACCATATCTAGGAATTTGATTTGATTGCTTCTATAGCTTCAGATTTGTTATATATAGAAAAGCAATATTATAATAGAAAAAATAGTTGTCAAGAAATGTAATTACCTATCTATACTTTGAATAAGACAAGGTGGGAAGTTCAAGAAAATTTGAGTGAATCAACTCTAGAGGCTTACTAGAGTGAACAGAGTTCTCAGAAAAATTGTATTGATGCATCTTTCCAAGAGTACAACTATAGCAGACATATTTCTATGTTGGAAAACAAATATTATAAGACTTACAGGATTGAAGACATTATGCTCAAGAATACAAGTTCTCACAATCTGGATATTACTCCAGAGGTTAGGAGTAGCTAATAGAACAGCATTATTAGACTTATTGTGGAAAGTAAAATTAATTTTATTGTCTTCTACTCTCAATTTAGACTGAAGAATTTGTTTAGTAGAGAAAAGATATATTTACATACTAGAAATATAATATACTAGCTATAGTTTTGACACAGCAACTTTAGTAGTTTCTTTCTTAGGATCAAAGATTTTATATTTAATTAGAACAGTGCCAGAAACAACTATATATAATAATATTTTTGAGTTTGTAGTCTTGACTCAACTATAATCTTCATAAAACTACCATAAGATGCTTTTTTACCCTTTCACAAGAAACATAGTGCTTTTTCATATTTAGAGAGATTTACAGTAACAGATAAGTTAGATAAGATAAATTTACTTTAACTTAGAGCTATACATGTATAATTAATTCTACTTGAAACTACAAAGTCCTTTATTATAGCCATTATATTAGCATAGGTAATTGAATTATCATATTTAAGGACAGTTTGTATAGATTAAGTGGACTGAGTTAAGGATTTTATTGACCATCAATTTGTAAGAAAAGTGGAATATCACAATTATCTCTATAGAGTCTCATATAGAGAGAATTAAACTTAGCAATCTAGAGAATAGAGTTTTGATTGCTGGAGATTTAGAATACAATTGTTTTCTAATAGTTAGTAAAGATTAATATTGGACTAGGCATTTCTATAAAGGTCTACAAGTGAGTCTAAAGAGTTTCAGCATTGGAATAGCCATATATTAATATATTATTTAGCAAAGTGAAATTAAGAACAGCTAAGACTTAAGAGTCTAGAAAGTCTTTTCTAATTATCTCATTCACATCAGTGGTCTAAAGAAGTGCTAAAGTACTCAGTATATCTTCAGCAGTGAAAATAATACCAGAATAGATAATAAAAGTGAGAGTTAATTTAACATGAATTTACCAGAAAGAATAACCAGCAGAGTTAGTGAGCTTGGGGGAAAGTAGTAACAAAGTTAACCATTATTATCAATAAAGATAATCAGCATGAATTAGGGAGTAAATACAGCCAGTGAGAGCATAAATATTCAATTAAACTAGTAATGAGCTATTAACACATATAAGGTATAAAAATATCTTTCAAGTATGGAGTGATTTGAGATTAGCTTAATTCACAACAGGTTTAGGAATGGTAAGATATTAGCTCACTAGTAAAGTTAGTCAAGTTCTTTTTATTAATAAAAAGCAGCCTAAAAAGCACTAACTACTATTAGAAGAATAGAATGTATAGTGCAGTATAGACAACTGACAACCACTTACCAGTAGTAAGTTCTATAGTGGTGAGCTTAGGAGTATGAACAACAATAAAAGACAAGACGATAGTATTAATTAACCTGTATGAAAATTTATATCAACTATCTAATCAGTTGTACTACTGATTGTAATATAAACACTAAGTAAGTAGAATGCTTTACAACAGAATTGATATAAGACAGTTAACCATTGAGCAATAAAAGGAGTTGATAGAGAACATTTAAAACCTACAACAACTTAAACTGAAAATCATAGATAATATATATAAATTATTAGACAAATAGGATTTTGTATAGAGTTATAGTGAATTTCTAAACACATCACTATATTAACATTTTTGTACAAGTGCCTCTTCTCCTGGAAAATATCTTAAGTAGGAGAAGAGGCTCCTCTTATACTCTATTTTATATCTGTACATATGCTGGTAGACTCCAAAGCTATAAGAAATTGAAGTTTTATCTAGAAACACTGGCCAAATATATAAAAACTCTCTTGATCTATGCCTGTCTACAATATTTAATGGTATTTCTAATGAGGCTAGTTAGATCTTAGAAGTGGTGAGTATTATACTTCATTACAAGTTACATATAGAGTGAATAACACTTGTTATTTTTAGCCTAGGCAAGTAGGATTTTATTCTAGAATTCATCTAGCTTAAAGTGCACAATCTAGAGGTCAACTAACAGAAAGGAGAGGTTATCATAACATACTGTCTTCTTTATTATTCTAGTTTCCAAGAACTAGAGAGCAGATAAACACCATATATATGTTTTATAGACCTATTGTTCTAGTCTCTTGTTAGACATGGTTTATATCTTATTATCTAAGATCTAGTAAGATATCTTAGAAGTCTGAATATATTGATTAGTATATTATCTGAGAACATAGAAGATAGGTTGAAACAATTTTTGGCTTTAGCTTGTATGTTACATTCCTACTAGCTACACTGGTTGCATATTTTGGAAGTAAACTTGGAGAGAATTAGTAGGTAAAAACTACTGGAGGGTGGCAAGGTGTGTTGTTGCCAACACTGGAAGAGAGTGTTAGTTTTATCTGAAATAGGGACTATTAAGCAAGTGATCCTGATTTTTAGTGATTCTTGGATGTTAGAGAATGGAGGTCTATAGAGTTAGCAAGGGTCCAGTAAGGATATTCAAGGTGAAATAAAAATATGTAATCTGTACCAGAAGAAACTAAGAAGTACAGATGAGAGAGAAAGAGTTATCTGTAAGTTGGGGTAAATATAGTCAGAACAGGATGTGATATCCCTTTTTAATTCTAGCAAATGACTCCAAAAAATAGCTTTTTCTTTTTATATAGATATTTAGACTTGGATTTCTATACTATAACTATGTTAAATAATAAACATGTCTAGGAGAAGAAATTATCTATAGGAAAATTTGCAGAAGATGTCAGAAGAGTGTGGGAACATTATCTGACACATGCAAATATGATTCTAGAATGACCTTGACTTTAGTAGATGAACTGCATCTCTATATATTACAACAGTCATATTTTGGAAGGAAGTTGTAACAGAAAGAGAATCATTTTGAAAGTTAAACTTCCAAGCATGGGTACTTGAAACAGTATACTACACTAGGTAATTTTCAAGCTAAGGAATTACGGAGTATTTATGCTGATAGTGATCAAGCAGAAAAGAGGTTATGTTAGGATGCAACAAGAATTATACAATACTAGCTTTTAACTGCACACTAAAGAATTCAAAGTGAATGATATTAGTATCAGGAATTAATAGAAGATGTAGAAACAATAATATAGAATAAGATTAGAATACATAAAACTCTTAAAAGGGCTCTTATGAATGTAAAAGGATGAAGTTAGAAAGGATATTAAAAGGAATATACAAGTAACATCTGCTCATGAATGCTTTTCCTTGCTAACACACTCCTAAACAGTAAACCTTATACTATGTAACAAGTTCCTTTAGAAAATTTAGTGAATAGGTTGCAAAGCTT
>Ga0157364_1008709_pt1 | contig 10520 bp, 2 predicted proteins | sample AttsexASBM2_FD_111476 | JGI IMG/M metagenome (GOLD analysis project Ga0157364, IMG submission 111476) | Fungus gardens microbial communities from leaf cutter ant in Ribeirão Preto, State of São Paulo, Brazil - Atta sexdens ASBM2 | ecosystem: Host-associated > Fungi > Mycelium > Unclassified ... | reverse complement strand
TGAAACTAGTAGAAGTGGATGGAGTAGAAGAGTGGGAAGTTGAGAAGATATTAAACAAGGAAAAGATATAGAGAGTAGAGAAATATTTAGTATACTGAAAGGAGTTTATAGCAGAAAATGATATATAGGAAAAGGAGGAGGACTTAGAGAATGTGAGAGAGTTAGTTGATAATTTTGAAGGAAGGATAAGTGTAGAAGTTAGATGACAGGAGGGAATAAATAAAAAGTAGAAGATAAAATTAAATCTAAATATAGAGAAGTTCAAAAGGAGCGAGTTGCTAGAGAAGTACATAGTGAAGATATTGTTTAGATAGGATGATAAAAAGTTTGAGGATAAATATTTAAAAAAGTTGGAAAGAAACTGGCAACAATAGAAGTCAGTTTTTTTAGAGGAGAAATCTTGAAGGAGGGTGATGTCAGAGTTGTGAATAATAGACTTGGTTTTATTTTATTTTGAATTTCTTTTTCTTTATTTAAACATAGGTGAAGAAGACAAAATGTGACATCACAGGTCACAGTCATGGTCACATAGGGTTATACACTCACATGATACAATGGAACAATGTAAAAAATTCTAGAAATAATGATGTTATATAGTATAGTTAACACATGTCGACTTCAAGGCGAATACATGGTCTTTAGGGTAGGGCTAAAAAAGTATAGCACAGACCATCAGTAGTTTGTATATAAGATAGACATTGTGTACTAGTTCTCTTGTGTTACTCAATACAAGAGTAGTCTTTTGTCCTAACTCCTAAACCTAAGTTATAACACTAGGTAGATTTGTGCCAAATAGTAGACAAAGCTCTTAACCAATTAGCTCTCCAAAATTGGATTGTTATTATTCTAGTTCTCTATCTTATATTGATATATTCTTTTAGTCTTAGTTACAAGTATTACCAGACATAGCTCTCATAATAAAAACTAATCTAACTACTTGACCTTGTAAGATCTAAAGAAAAACAGAAAAACTAACTACAGAATTAGAAAAGTAGACCAGTTAAGTACTTATAGAAGCTCAGAGAGAGGTAGAGGTCAATTCTGAGAGGAGAAGATCAAAGCACTTAGGTGCACCTCCAAGAAATTAACAAAGTCTTTAACTGATGGAAATAGGTTAATTAAAAAACTGTAGGCAAACCTAAAACAGTTTGCAAAGATTTGTTGATGTGTTTCCATCTAACAATGGCCATACAGACACTGGGTGTATTCTGTAAGAAAAAAGCACTATCTGTACTCCTTAATGAGAACATAGTTAAGGATGGCTTTAGTTGCTCTAGTACATAATGTGATTGACTGGCTAATATGAGAAAGCTAACTACTATCTTTGGAGTAGCTAGACTGGAGAATTTTGCAATTTCTATCTCTGAGAGAGAAGAGATGTTGACCTTGAAGAGATGTTAACCTTGGATAGTGAGATGGTTAAAGAATGTTCTCTAAGTATCTAGGCAAGAGATAATACCTGGAGTAAAGGAAGTTGATAAAAGTTGCTAGATGAAGTCTAGTAGCCACTCTAGTGTTAGTCACATTGTTATGGACCAGTTAGTGAAGAGACTACTTAGCCTTGCTTGAGTAGTCCCAAAAGTCAATTTTATAGCCATGGTCTTGAGGAAAAAACAACCTAAGTACAAAGTAGACAGCTAAGAAGTGGGCTTGTCTAGAATACATTGGAGGATCTACTGCTTGTTTAGCAGATTTTAGTGAGTCAGTGATAAGTATAATATGTTCTATAGCCATGCTAGTAGCCTTAGCAATATTTAGTCTTATAGCAAATAGCTTAGTATCAAGAGTAGTTGTTCTATCTGTTAGAGTCTTAGAGAACAATACCTGTTGGCCTAGAATTCAAATATATGCAGTAGAGATAGCCTATATATGTCTAGAAAGTATAACACTTATATTAGTAATAATAACAAGAGTAGTAAAGTTTAAAACCTTCTTTATAGAAAATTCTATTAAAATTATAAAAAGTATTTAGTAGGAAGTTATTTCCTATCTATTAATTTCTTTGTACTATCATGTCTAGCAGCCTTTCTTGCTAGGAGACCTCCTTATTTGGTCTGCAATCTAGTCTGTTCAACAGCTGATAGTAAGCTGAGCCTTTAATTAACAATCTTTCTATTATGGGTACATTTAGAATTAGATCTGACTTAATATCCTAGGCCTACTAAGTAGGTCAGTATGAAGTTGCACCTACCTATGCAGTATTCCAGGTGGAATTTTCCTATATCTTAGTAATTCTAACACTTCAGCTTCAACTTAAGCCTAAACTAGTTATTATTATACTAGCAAACTGACAGTATAGATCTCTCAAGCTAGGTGAAGAAGATTACTCCATTCTACTATGGCCCAGTTTTAACAGAGATGCTACTCTCTATTGTACCTTCCTGTTCTCTAGTAGATAGTTTGTTTATGCCTATAAGTATAGATTTCTGATCTGTCCAGAATTACTACCTTACTATCTACCAATCTAGTGAGTACTCCAGAATAAGTCTGGACTAGGAGTTATTTCTATAATATAACTAACTATCTCTAAGTTATACAGCCTAGAGATATAAATAATATACTAGTTATGTTTATACCAAATGGTAAGCTGAGTCCTTAACCAATTAGCCTTTCAGAATCTGATCTAGCTAGGTAAGTTTGTGCCAAACAATAGGCTAAACTCTTAACCAATCAGCTTCTTAGAATAATATTGTTATTACCCTAATTTCCTGTCTTATATTGACCTATTTTTTGGTCCTGGTTATAGATATTACTAGGAATAGCTTTCATAATAAGAACTAATTTGACTACTTGATCTTGCAAGATTTACAGATTTTGCTCTTTAGAAAGTCTATTACTAGACCTTACATCCTGGTAGCAGTGTAATGCTCACTAGTCCTATGATATACACTAATTATAAAAATTAAGAGCCCCAGTAATTGTTATATAATACTACTATCACATAATCATAAAGTTAAGATATTTGCACTTAGAGAAAATTGAACCCTTAATCTTTTAAACACTTACTCAAGTACACTTACTAGGTCTTTAGTAATCAAAACCACTAGGTTACTGAGGCCTATTTGATAGTAAAGACTTTTTCTAACTCTTTTCTCTTTGAGAGTATTATAGCATCTATGCCTTACATTATGAAGGTATTTCCTAGCTCTGACATATCTGTAATCTGAATTAATATCTGAGACTTTTAGAAGGATTCCAAAGATAAGACCCTTATTAACTGTGTCATACTACTACAGTTAGAAGGACTATTATATATTTTGAAGTCACTTAGTGTCACAATTGCTAGTACTGGAAACATTTTACACATGCCTGCTAGACTGTCATATGTTAAGTCTATCTATTCTAAAGACATATTTCTGTGGCAATGTTGTTATTTTAAAATTCACAATATAAGCTTGTTCTCTATGACAGCTATCCTTTTCACAACACATCTCTATAATGGTGATACAACAATTCAGATATCCAGTCTTCTATAATAGAAATACTCCTATTGAACTTGGTCTTTTATAGTAGGGTTTTGCTATCTTACTCTTATCAGTATTTTACTACTGAAACCTCTGCTTGGGACAATAGAGGCTATATACTAAAACTCTAAGTATCTCCTATATCTCTTACTTATATATAAGACTAGTAGTTACACTGTAATTCACTAGTCTAATAATCAATGAAGATAATTCTTATTAAACTCAATCTCTAGTATTTAATGACAACACACTAAATCAGCACTCATTTTTACTTCAGACTTTACTTACTTCTCTGAAACTACAATCATGTAGCAAACAGACAGCACAGTACATAAGTTGAAGTCAAGATTGTTCTACAAGTTCATATCACTGAGCATAGAGTTTATATACTCTACATACTTCCAAGTCAACTTCATAGACTTTATCTCCCAGTATGAACCATGCTTGATATAGACTCAAGATACTAAATGTTAGAAATGTGATGGTTCTCACAAAGTAGAAAACTACAGACTGTGAGTTTGGTGCTATAAGATTAATTCTAAGTCTAATCCTTCTAGAAAGATTATTATAACTGGTATATCTTGTTCTCATACTTTCAAGTATTTGAACTACAAGAGTAACCACTCTGCTGATAATAATAAGTGTCCTTTTTGGTGCTATTGCTTTGACAAGTAGTGGCATATTAATAAGGCTACTTAAATATGCTTTGAATGAGCTAACTATAACATCGTCAATGGTTCTAGTGGGAATAGTCATTGAATATGTCTGATATAACTAATATAATCTATATTTATTTACAGAATGTTCAGAAAAACTATGTACTAGTTGACAGTCTTCTAGAGTCCTAGAAAAACTTGTATAATATCTTATTCATCTAGGAGCCTTCCTGGAATTTTATTTGATTTATACTATCTACTACAAATCATAAAGACCAGGAAGTGATTGGTACTCCTATTCATCCAGAATAGTCCTAGATAGTTTAATTTTCATAGAACTCTGAACAGATACTGAGAGTTATATACTTTATCTACTCTAGACTGTCTAGACTTTGTTTTGCTCTCAAAAGAGACATAGTCAATCATAGAGACATCTAGCTTCTGTCTTTCTTCAATAAAAGTAGATGTCAGTTTCTTATGAATGTCTACTTAGATAATCTTCATACTACAGTTGACTTTTTGACTAGAAAAGCTCTGAGCATCCCTAACCTGTTATACATGAGTAGGGACTTTAATATTAGGAATGTTAAATGAGATCACTTTATTTCATTACATTCTGCTGCTAGCCAGTCTCTGAGGGATCTGACAGACTTCTACAGTCTTGTGTGCTCCCTTCTAGTACTTTCTGTTTCCACTTATCACTCAGACATTAGTGGTCATGCTAACTCAGTTATTGATCTTGTTTTATTAGGCATAAGCTATGTCCAAGCCACCCATTCTATTAAGCCTGATCTTAGATGATCTCTAGACCATGCTCCCCTCATAGTCAACCTTCCTATTGTTCTAGAGAATATTTAGGTGCATAAGAAAGTTCTAAAATAAGACAGTGATGAAAAAGTGACTTTTATACTCTCTATAAGTGAAGAGCTTTCTCAACTTGACTTTTCTGCTCTAGATTCTATTACAGGTCTTAACTTACTCTCTGAGATAATCTCTGAGCTCTTTGCTAACTGCTAGGCTACTTATGCCAAGAGAATTACTATAACCACTTTGTTGTGGCAACTACTAGACATAAAGTCCAATAGCTATACAAGTGAGTAAAGCTCTCAGTAGATAATCAAGTGGGGAAAATCACAAGAGAACTCGACAAGAAGTCTCTGCTAAATTAGAGTCCTATATATACAAAACATGCCTGGTCTATGCTACCAATAATTAAGCCTGCTTTATTGTCCATGCTATAACCTCATGTCTACCTCATTTTCTATTCAAGACCACTATATTGTATACATGTGCCCTAACATCATCTTCTAGATCCTTCTACTATGTTCTAGGCCTATGATGTTATATTATGTGACCTGTCATGTGACTGTAGTGTCACATGCCTCTTCATTGTCCAAAAGAAAAAAGAAAAGAAAAACAAAATCAATATAAAATCAGAAAGATAAAAGGAAGGGAAATAAAGATTATTAGTGTCCAAAGCATTCCATAACACACTTATTCTAAAGAGTGGTAGAACAATGAGTACAGAACTGCAATAGAGACCTATAAATAAACTGGGAGTAATCAACTGATCCTTCTTTTGCTCTACTACTAGACAGGCCAAGAAGTAATTTTTTAACAACAGGATTACTGAAATACTATTACTAATAAACAATCTTGGAATCTTATAAGCTAGGTCAAACAGTATAATTCATCTATAGTAGAGGCCATTTATTTTCAAGGCTAATCCTATAACAACCTTCCTGACTTGTGAAGTGCACTTCACCAGTTTTATAATACTACAGCTAATCACTTTGTTGACCTTTCTGTCCTAGATGAGGTTCCTAGCTAGGCCACTTGCTTTTAAATGCTCTTTTCACTGTTAGAGATACAGAAAGTGCTTAAAGCCTGCTTCAATATCTCTACTCTAGATTCTAACCATATTACTTAGCAGTATCTTAAGCTTATCTCAGCCAACAACACTTATGCTATAAGCATTCTCTCCTTAGCCAATACCTGTCTATTACTTTACTACTGGCCTAGATACTTTAAGAAGTCAGTCTTTGTAATTATACCCAAACCAGGCAAGCCTGCTTATGATACTTCTAAGGCCTTTAGACTTATTGTTCTGCTTAACACTCTTAGCAAGCTTATTGAGAAGATAATTACTGGACAACTTCAGTTTAATGCTGTCAAGTATAGAATTCTTTATCTTAATCAACTTGGAGATGTATGTTAACAGTTTACTGAAGATGCTGGTATGTTTTTGACTTATTTAGTATGAGCTAGCTAGGCCAAAAGACTTAAAAACAAGTGTTGTGGCCTTTGATATTACATAATTCTTTCCTTCTTTGAACTACAGTATGCTTACTTCAATTCTCAGATACTTTGGTTTTACAAACTGTATTATAAACTTTTTTTCCAACTATCTTATAGATAGATTTACCCAATATTTTTGGAATTTATTTCTTTCTAGAGCTTGTGACATAGATATAGGTATGTAGTAAGATTCTACTTTATCTCCTATTCTTTCTGTACTTTATATTGCTTTTCTGATTTGTATTTTTGAATATAGAGCTCAAGCTCTCTACTTAAATACTTCTATTCTTTTATTTGTTGATGATGGTCTTCTAATTTCTCAGGGAAAAATGTATAATAAAACCTTGCCAGAAATTTATAATAGCTATAGAGTAGTTACAGGCTTGATAGTGATGTTTGGCTTGTTTATAGAGTATGACAAGTCAAAATTTTTCATTTTTCTAAGGCATATAATGACTTGAATTCAGAGCTAGACCTCTTAGCAATTGGTGCTCTTACCTTCAAACCCAAGATATACTAGAGATACTTGGAATTTACTTCAATCAACATCTGTCTTTTAAGAAACATATTTGATACTACTCTACCAAGACACTGTCAATGGTTAAAGTAATGGAAATACTTGGAAATTCAACTAGAGGCCTTCTCCTACTCCAAAAGTGCTTTCTATATTGCTCATGCATCATTTCTATTACTACCTATGGCTTTAGACTTGAATTCTTTGCTAGAGCTCCTATCAAGACCCAGATGATGCTTCTAATAGCTATGTAGTATAAGGCTGCTTCTTGGATCTTGAGTATATTTTGCACCTTACCCACTAGTAGAATTAAGGCTCTAGTAGACCTCATTTCTATTTATCTTCTTCTCAAGAAGCTGATAAAGCAGTCTTATCTTAAGACTACTACTTTTCCTCTACAACATGTACTGATATCTCTACTTAGTACTAAACACTCCAAGAGTATGTGCCCTCACCCACAATCACTTACCTCTTAAGATGATACCCAGTGTGCTCATTTGAAAGGCTCTTTCTTGGATACTAAAGCTTCTTTACTTAATCTTACAGAATGCTTCAATCTTTTAGATAATAAGGCCATCCTAGGTTGTAGGTTGCTGAATAGCTTTCCTGATCACATTTTCTTTTACCCTTGCAATTGCTCAAGCTTCAGTGATTGCAAAACTCATCTACAGTCTTTTGACTGTCTTTGTTTTGAGACTTTCTCTTAAAATTGACCTTCACCTTCCTTTGAGCCTTTATAAGTGCTCAATTAGCTTGCTTTTTTGATTCTGTAGATAGTTTCTCAGTTTTTCTTTTCTTAGTTTTTTTGACTCTATATTCTCAGTATGATAGATTTTTCTGGACTTAGACATATAATAAGTAGGTTAGTTATAAGCAATTTTTATCTAGGATTCTTTCTAACTTCTTCTGATTCTAATGATATATCTGTCTGTTTATGAAGGGAGTTTCCACTTTCTAAGGCCTTAAAAACTGTAGGCTACTTATTATAGATAGTCTACCATAGTCTGCAATCAAACACTGTATAATAAATTATTAAACAAAAAAAAAAGTCAAGTTAAGGAAAATATACTATATACTTGCAAATTATATACTTGCTACAGGCCACTCTAACCAAAACAACACAGTAAGTAAATTTCCAACCAATTTACTAAAAATAGTATAATATTCTACCTTATTGGAATTTTTTGTCATCTTGCCTTTATTAAAGTGCTTTGTTAGGCTAATAATGATCTATACAGCCTGTAATTTCTTAGGTGAGTCATATATCTTGTTTGAAAGACAAGAGAAATACTCATAGTTATTCTCATCCAGAATCAACTCTTATGCTTGTCTATAACCAGTAACTCTGTAGATTTCTTTCCTCAATTGTTTCATAAATTTGCTTACTCATTAGTAGTTGTAATTTAGTGTGAAAAATTCTCACTTTGGAAGGTATGTGATAAGAAATTAGCTTGTAAGTAATAGTTAACTTGATGTCTATATATATATATTTATTCTGGGTTTCTCTTGGTTTTCTATTTTAGATACTAGCAATACTCATCTCAGTTCAAAAAGACTATAAACATCTGAATATGTCTGTATCTGGTATCCCTTATTCTATACAAGCTTTTATATCTATAGTTAATCTTGAGCTTCTGTAGCTGTTAAAAGATAGGTAAAGGCCATCATCAAGGAGATACTATTGCTTGTGACCTCTAGGCTACTTATTAGCAATAGACAATCTTTGGCCCAAGGTAAATTGTAGCTATAGTCAAAAAATAAAATATACTTGATTGATATTAAGCTGAGTATGTTCTATAAAAGTGATCACAACTAATTACCATTATTAGAAACTGCTAGTAACTTTATTATTAATGAGCTCAAGCACATTTTCTTAGAACAGTAATCTTAGACAAGTAGGATTTAATATTATTGATATCATTCTCCCTAATCTTATATATGACAAAGGAGTATATTTGTTTAGTTGATATCATATTTTGTATTCTGGCCTCATCTATTCCTACCTACAAATAACCATCTACTCTTATCCATACTCCCAAACCTCTTCTAGTATAGATTAAAACCATCCATTCTACCTTGGATATCCTCACTAGTCCAAGACAACTCCATGGATCTTCTTTTCATGACATCTGAGGATCACTGGTAACTTGCTTAGCAATTACATTCCAGATAGCTACTCTAGAAATACTAACTAGTATATAATATAGTAATTTATACTGTAGTAGTTATTCTGAAAATCAACTAAAACTAGTACTCTTTTTCCCATGTTAGCAATGATACACCTTGCTATCTTCTGATAGTCTTCTATCCTCTAAGTTCTTAGTTTCTAATCTGAAATATGTAACTAGTGTGATTTATAGAGGCATGGTACATAAACTAAAGCTGAAGGTTGTTCCACTCTGTCTTTTATGTTCTCAGATAATGCAAAATCACTTAGTTCTGGACCTCTAAGATGTCCCTTCTGAATCTTGGATAATGAAATATAAATATAAACCATGTCTAACAGTTAAGAGAAGTATGCTGCTTGGTAGCTTTTTCAGCTCAACTTTAGGTTGAGTTAATATTATGAATCTAAGATTATTATTATAAAGTAGCTATTATTGAACAAAGCTAGTTTTAGAATTGTAGATATAATTCCTATATGTATAGTACTAACTATATATGATTATATCATCAATATCAATGTTTATTGAGATTTCACACTAATTTTTGTTATTACACATTAGCTAGTTCTTTTTTTATTAGTTCATATTGACCAATACAATCAGTGATAATATTTCTCAATAATCAAGACAGTAGAACATGATTATAGATTTTATGATTACTACATCAAAACAATGCTTGATCTATTTCTAATTCAATCCTTATCATTTTAGTATCTTGAGGCCTGTATTCTATGTTCAACTGTAATCTATCAAGGTTATTATTAAATCTTACAAACTGCTTATCTTATTTCTCAGAAGAATAAACAAGAATCAAATTGAATGTGATTTCTATTATAATAAGTATTTAGAGTATATAGTAATAAATCAGTCTTAAGAGAGTTTACTAAACAACAACATCATATCTATTGTAAAAAATAGAGTATTGCTTTTAATTACACTAACAATAAAGATAACAACTACAAATATTGTATAAAGGGCTCCAAATTATATAAATAACTTATAGTTAATAAATATGGTTTGCAAATACCTTGGTCTATTTCTATACTCTCTAGATATACTAAGTATATATCATAATAACTTGTTTAAGACAAATGAAAATTATTTTTGAAAAAGTTGTCATAAACTAACTTTCAAGACTTCTAAGACTTCTACTTTCTGACTTTCAATTAGGTTTCTAATCACACCTAGGTGTATTTCTACATTCATAACTATTTACATATGGATTAGCCTCTTATATTTCATTTCCTAGTAATCTGTTACTTAGACTTCCAGTCATCTTATTTTCTAAAAACTGTCTTTATACTGTTTTCTTAGTTATTTCCTATACTAATATTCTTTAGTCACAGTTCTGATTATAAACTCAGTATATAAAACTAAGTAGATATTCTGTAGTCTCCAGTCTGGAAATCAACTAAGAATTTTC
>Ga0157364_1008708_pt1 | contig 10520 bp, 7 predicted proteins | sample AttsexASBM2_FD_111476 | JGI IMG/M metagenome (GOLD analysis project Ga0157364, IMG submission 111476) | Fungus gardens microbial communities from leaf cutter ant in Ribeirão Preto, State of São Paulo, Brazil - Atta sexdens ASBM2 | ecosystem: Host-associated > Fungi > Mycelium > Unclassified ... | reverse complement strand
ATATTCACACAATCAAACTTGCATTAGAAAGTGCTCATAAAACTGTTTCCAATGATATATAGTATATCTCATAGCAATAAGTATTCATAGAGATACAAGCATATCAATGTAATGACATAATTAGTAATCTTCTAAAATTAGCCTGACAGCTTCTATAACAAATGACAGCTTCCATCAGGTATAAGTTTTGATCATGTGATAGAAACAGCTTGTGCACAAACCATCACTCTTTTGTATATATACCTCTGTATCTAAAAGATTAGACTTCAGACTTAATAACATCAATTATTTCTGTTGATACTGTTATGAACTTAAACCTTTGGAGTTAGATAAAAGAACAAACTCTTGTATTAGAGTAAACACAAGAGAACTCGATAAAGAGCTCTATACAGAGTAGATTACTTTATATACCTATTCAGATGGTCCATGCTAACTACTGTGTACCCTACCCTAAATGACCATGTGTTAGACATGAGGTCAATATGTGGTGTTCATGCTATATGACATTACTTCTTCTAGAACCTTCTACTTTTTTCCCTTATATTCTATGATTCTTGTTGTGACTACACTATCAGATGTGACTGATGTGACAGTGTGACTAGTCATCACTCCAACCCTAACCCTAGAGTTCTAAAAATATAAAAATAAAAATAAAAATAAGAAAATAAAAAGCTAAGTCCACTTCTTGTAATATTGACAGATATTACTTATCATCTATTATCAGTATCTCCTTATACTGAACCTCTGAAACACTATTAAGTTCAAGTATTACAATCAGTGAGTAGCTTATTTGTAATAAAAGCTCAATAGAGTTCTAAGTAAAAAGTATTTACCTTATATATGCTAGGCTAATATTTAGCTTATTTTTTTTAAAATCAACAATTTATTACATGGAGCATAAGAGCAGACCATGGTAGCTACTTCATGACTACATATAATGGAGGCAAACTAACATAGAAGAAAATAAAGCTAGAAAGAAGAAAAGGAAAGAAAGAAACAGGACTAATTGTGAAAAATAATAAAAAAATAAAAGAAAAGAAGATAAAACTAGTTACAAGATCTACTTATAGCAGTTGAAGTGGAACTGTCTATGAAAGCGAAAGCATTTGTGTTATGGAACACTTTGGACACTAACATTTTTCTTTTTCTTTTATCTATTTTTCTTGATTTTATATTTCTTTTTCTTTTGAATTTATTTTTCTTTTTTTTGACAATGAAGAGGCACATGACATCGCAGTCACATGACATGTCACATGATGTGATGTCATAGGTCTAGAATATGGTAGAAGAAAGATGTCAGGGTACATGGAGTACACATGGTAGCCTTGAGTAAGACATGAGGCAGATAGAAGGGTAAAGTATAGACATAAGGATAGGGTTAATTATTAGTAGTATGGACCATGAACCTTTTATATAAATAGGACTATAATTAAGAAGAGGCTCCTTGTTGAGTTCTCTTGTCAAATTCCCACATTATAACTCTACTGAGAGATTTACTTGTTAGTGAGATTATTTGTCATTGTGATAAGTGGTTGCTACAATAATTTGGGTTAGCCTTCAAAAACATGACAAAATGGCTAAGGAAGTCTTGTTTAGGATTCCAATACCCATTAAATCTCCTACATTCATGAAGGATATGTCTTCTTGATTCAATGGGATATACTCTATATGGACACTTAAATTCCTCATTTGGGAAAAATTTAAGCCTATATTCTCCAATTGGAGCATGGTTGGTAATTGCTCTTGTAGCACATGCACACAACAAGTTTGAGTGTCCAAATGATTGAATCCAAGGACCTTCTTTGGAGTAAGAAAGTTCAATAATATTGAAGTTATCATCAAGTAAGTCAAGAAATTGTCTTTCTTTGCCATCTGAAGCTTGGAAGGTTATTTTCCAAGTGTTGAGAATATCATTGCATTCAATTTTCCTGCTGTAATCCCATGACATTTTGCAAGGGTATACAGACAAAGAGTTGAAAGCCTTTGAATCTTTATTGATCTCTTTATGTAGATTTCAGTTGAGACAACTGGGACACTCCCAGAATTTGATTATATTGCTTTGGTTGTTAGCGAAGAATTGATAAAGGTCACTGAGTATGGCTACTATAGAGGCTTGAAAAGGATGTAATGATGGGTCAAAAATTTTCTTGGCTGCATGGATGGAATTGGTGATAACAATGATTTTGGAAATATCTTTTATATAAGAAGCTTGGTTAATACCGCATCTGATTGCAAATAGCTTGGCTTCTGTACTAGTGACAAAGACCATGTGATAGAGAGTTTTGATTAGTAGACTGTTGGCTATGTGTGTGTGCAAGATGGATGTAGTAATATTGTTCTTGATGCTAGCATCTGTTATAACAATGGCTGTGGATGGGGAGAAAGATGACTCAATTGTTGTGACAACTACTAGACACAAGGCCCCATGATAACACAAGCGGTAAAGCTCTCAGTTAAGCAATCAAGTGGGGAAAAGTACAAGAGAACTCGACAAGGAGCCTCTGCTAAATTAGAGTCTTATTTATACTGTTACAGGTTAGTCCATGTTACTATCTCATGTTTGCCTCAAGTCTTACTCAAGGCCACCATGTGTACACTATGTGCCCTGACATCATCTTCCAGATCCTTCTACTCTGTTCTAGGCCTAAGATATCACATCATGTGACCTGTCATGTGCCCCTTTATCGTTAATAAAAAGAAAAAGAAAAAGAAATTCAAAAAAAAAGAAATATAAAATCAAGAAAAATAAATAAAAGAAAAAAGAAAAAAGTTAGTGTTCAAAGTGTTCCATAACATCAATAACCATGTTATCAAGCTGTTGGAGGCAGATTTTGTCATTTTTTTCTTTATTACATAAGTTAAAAGATAGACAATCTGAAAAATTGTCAATAATTCTGAAATCTGGAGAAAGTTCAGGGTGAAGAGGAGAAAAGGAAGGGAAATTTCCATTGGACCTATTGTCTGAGTCAACTAAGTGACCTTTGATGAGAGTTCTTTAATGACTAGTGAGAGCATCAAGTGAGGCAGGATGTCAATACTTAGGAATACCAAAAGGTAATTCCATAAGCATTCAAATGAGATGGTTAGAAGTAATAAAAGAGTGCATAATTGTGATCTGTCCACTAGTTTTTGAAGATGGAGTTTGATGTGGGTAAGTATCAAAATTGTGGAAAGTAGACTTTGTTTCTTTTTATTTTCTTTCTTATTTTTATTTTCTTTTCAATTTATTTTTCATCCTTTCCATTTTTAAAACTCTGGGGTTAGAGTTAGAAGTGATTGGTCATATCAGTCACATCTGATGGTATGGTCACAACATTGATCACAGAACTTAGGAGAAGGAAGTAGAAGGTTCTGGAACAAAATGATGTTATACAACATGGATACCACATGTTAGCCTTATGCTTTACACATGGTCATTTAGGGTAGGGTGCACAGTAGCTAGCATGGACCATCTGTAGGAATATATAAGGTAGACTATTTTGTAAAGAGCTCTTCATCAAGTTCTCTTGTGTTTTTCTAATACAAGAGTTGTTCTTTTACCTAAAGGTTTTAAGTTCATAACAGTAAGGCCCACAATCACTTCAATACCTTCCAAGGGAGATGTCTTGAAAGCACCGAGTATCCATATGGTGGCTCTTCTTTGCATTTTACCCAGAATTTTAAGTGGGTATAATAGAGGTGCACAATTATAAAACCATAGCTAGAAACTGTAAAGAGTAATAGGAAGGACACAACATCTATAGAGGAGGTGTTTTTGTGTCGGACTGATACCATGTGATAAATTTCCAAGGATCTTCATGCATTTGACTATGGACATTGCTTTGTTAGAGTAGAAGTTAATATGTTGGTGGAAAGATAGCTTTCTATTGAAGATGAAACCCAAATACTTCTATGAGTTTTTGGGTGTTAGAACAGAGCCTCTAATAGATGAGAGGTCAAGAGGGGAAGGGTTGAAAGAGCTATGCAATCTATTGAAATGAAAGACTTCAGTTTTGGAATGTTCTACAATGAGACCGAATTTATCTAGAAGTTTGGTCATTACATTATAGCTACAAAAAAGACAAGAGTTGGAAATGTCTAATGATTTGTTCTGAGAAATGAAAAGGCCATCATCTATGAAAGAAATGATAGACACAGGAATGTTGAGATTTTTTAAACAGTTTTCTAAAATATAAAGAAAAGGAGAAAGATAAAGAGCTGACAAAATAGGAGAAAGAGCAGACTCTTGGCCTACTCCTACATTTACATCAAAAATAGGAGAAGAGAAATTGTTCCAGAGGTAGTTGGTTTTTCTATCGATGAGATAATTGGTAAAGAAGTTGACAATGCAGATGTCAAGACCTGCTTTCTGTAGAATATGTGTAAGAAGGCAGTGATTTAAAAATGGAAAGAATTGAGCAATGTTAAAAGCCAAGGTGCTAGTTGAGATGTTCTTGATCCAACCCAAATATATTATGTGTGTAAGAGCTATGCCTGCATCTATAGTAGATTTGAATTTCAAACCTCCTAATTGACTCAGATAAATGGAATCATTAGCTACAACTTGGAATTGAAGCCTCTCACCAATAACTTTTTCAATTAGCTTATCCAACATGTTAAGTAGTATGATTGGTCTGAATGACTTGGGCGAATCATACAATTGTTTGTTGGGTTTAGGAATGACTCTTGTTAATGACCTCTTGAAGTGAGCCAGTCAGTGACCTAGATTGATGCAAACATTCACAATGTTGATGATATTGATGAGGCATTCATCATGCTTAAGAATGGACTTGAGATAGCTCCACAACAACTTATCTGGCCTTGAAGTAGACAAGTTATTGTAGTTGCTGATCACATTCTTGAATTTTTCTCTGGAAAACAATATCCAAGAGGATGGTGATTTATCAATAATCTTGTCAAGGGTTTCAATGTTGATTTGTCAATGAAGAGCCATATTGAATGAAGAGTGGAGAACATTCCAAAGACTGTCAAGAGTAAGACATAGCTGATTATCGTACTTGATAGCTTTAATAGCAGATAGTTTGCATTTGTTAACCCAGTTCATGAGTTCCCAAGGACCTTGACTCTTGTTGGCAATCTCTTGAATCTTGATGTCAAAGAAGGCTCTTTTAGTGTTCTTGACCACTTTCTTGAAAGATTTCCAATCTTCGAGATTTCTTGACATTCTATATCTGTCCAAGGACTGGCTACATTCCTCACTCCACTGTTGTGACAACCACTTATCACAATGACAAATGATAGTACAAACAAGTAAATCTCTTAGATTGGATATAATGTGGGAAATTTCACAAGAGAACTTAACAAGGAGCCTCTGCTAAATTAGAGTCCTATTTATACTGTTACATGTTGGTCCATGCTACTACCTCATGTCTGCCTTACATCTTACTCAAGGCCACCATGTGTACATTATGTGCCCTGACATCATCTTCTAGATTCTTCTATCATGTTCTAGGCCTATGATGTCACATGCCTCTTCATTGTCAATAAAAGAAAAAGAAATTCAAAAGAAAAGAAATATAAAATCAAGAAAAATAGATAAAAGAAAAAGAAAAATATTAGTGTCCAGAGTATTCCATAATATCCACCATTTCTTGGAATATTTCGTGATATTGGTTTGCTTAGCATTTTTTACCCATGCTTGTTTGATTTTTGATGCAAATAGATTAACTATATCTTTGAGCCTATCACTATCTGTCAAGTTGGAGGTGTTAAGGTTTTTTATAATAGTTGTGGCCTCTTTAACAAAGACAGCTTCCTCTTCACTATTCTTTGGTATCAAAAGTCTGGATAAATGGATATTCTCTTCCACAATTGGAATAGATACTGTGAGAGAGGCATGATCTGATGAGAGATGCAAGTTGGGGTGAATTGAGTGATTGTTGAGTTCTATTGACCCACTTCAAAGGAACATAAGGTCAATCACCGAATTTGATTCATCCTCAGTATCAGAATATCTAGTAGAGACAGGGTTAGTCAGAAGTGATAATTCCAAATTGAAAGAGTCTACTATAATAATAAGATCATTGCTAATAGACGAATGATGAGGGAAAGAAGAGTCCCACAAACTATCCCTAATATTGAAATTACCAGTCATAATGAGAAAATTGTGAATTTTTACCTTAGTATCCTTAAGATACTTTAAGGCCAAATGAGAAGAATCAGAGTACACATTCATAATGAAAGAATAAATATTATTATTGAAAAAGGAAATAAAGAGGATGTCTCTGTGGTTAATAATGTCTTTTCAAAGAGAGAAATGTAAAGATGAAAGATGGATGTTAATATAAGCCAAAACTCTTGGAGAGTCTGACTGGTTTGAAGGAGTTCTGGCAAAAAAGAGCCAGTTAGGATGGTGAGGTGTTCCAACTAAGATTTCTCCTTCGCAACTTGTGACACTTGGAATCAAATGGATAGTAGACCATGGCAGTTCTTGGATAAAAATGATATCAAACTGTGATTGAGTCTCTAGGATTGTCAAGAATGCAAGAAATGGACTTAACTTTTCTTATTTTCTTTTCTCCTTTTTATTTTATTTTAGATTTATTTTCCTTTATGCTATTTTTAGAACTAGAGTTAGGGTTAGAGTGACAAGATCATACTGTCACACAGCAGGTCACATCAGATGACATGGTCACAAGTCACATAATACATAGAAGGATGAAGAACATTCTGGAAGAATGACATCATACAATGTGTAAAATACATGGTTATTTAGGGTAGGCTAGAAATAGCTTGCACAGACCATTAGGTATTAGTATATAAGGTAGACAGTCCTGTACAGAGTTCTTCATTGAGTTCTCTTATGTAACCCTATACAAGGTTCTTCTTCTGTCCAACCCTAAGGACTTAAGTTATAACAAGGATGGTATTGATAATTAGTGAATTTCTTCAGACATTCTGAGAGAAAATCTTTAGATTGTCATAAATTGTTGTTTAAATTTGCCATTTATGACTGAATGAATTAATTTAGCCCTGTTTTCATGAGTCTTGATATACTTCTTTTGGTGCTATTCTCTGTTGACTTTGTTCTTCCAAAATGGACATAAGTTGGAGTCTGCTTGGTGTTCGCCCTGATAGTTGGAGCATTTGAAAGAATGTGGACATAGCTTGCTTTTTTTAGTTTCTAGATGAGAAGAATTCAACTTTTCATTGGCCTTGCAATACTAGCCAAAATCATGATGGTTTTCTGATTTATAAGGACTGTTGCACTTGACGCATTTAGATCCTTGAATTCTATATGAGAATGTTGCATGTCTCCATTTCCAGCAATTTTTACATTGTGGAACTCCAGGATTCATGTTAGCTTCTCTAATTGTTGCAATATACCTTCTAATGTTGAAGCAATAGTTGATGAGGCCCTTAGCTCTGCTGCCACTTTGGATATCTCAGATGTCGATCCAAATGATTGACATGTCGGATTTGGTTGGGTGACTTGCAGTTTAGAAGCGAGAGTAATGTTGTCAAAGATCTGGTTTTGCTTTATGATGGTTTCGACATCATTGGAGGTTAGACAGTCCTGATAATTGCCATGCAGAAAATACAAGATACCTATTATTTTGAGATAGAACTTTGACTGGGGGAGGCAAGAAACTTCAACTTGAAGAACATCAATGTCATCCAAATTCTTGATATATTGTTCTATGATTTGTAGATCTGACTGTATAGAGACCTTGTTAGTAATAACTGTGATACCTAGAAGGTTCAAGCGAATAAAGTCTGCCAGAACTTCAGATTTCACATTTCTGAGAGCTCTGTTGATGTTAGCAACATGAACTGAAGAGTTTTTCATAAATTTGGTATTTTTATTGTTACTTATAGGAATAATGACATGTTTCCTTGACGGTCCTTTTGTAGTTATTTGAATGTGAGGCTTTGTCTTTGAAGTACCTTTGATGATATTATTGATTTGATCTATCTTTTTTGCATCCATAGATAGAAATGTTTCTTTGATTTTGATGACTTCGGACATGCTGATGTTCTGTTTCAAAGCCTAGAAGTAAGACTTTGGAGGTTGAGTATTAACATTAGCTGGTTTGTTGCTCTTGAAGAATTTTGAAATCAAGTTAACCTCTTTCTGGGATTTGGCAGGAATGGGAGGCAGGATTTTTTCTATACTCACTGGGGAGAGTTTATTGATGACTTTGATGTTTTTGGCTGTCATAGGCTGTGTTTTCAGGGTAAACTTGGCCACAATTTTCCTTCTGAGAGAGGTAGAGTTGTTGTCAGTATATAGCACATCCCAGTTAGCTTTGTAAACAGAGGAAATAAAATTCCAAACTGCTTTGCCAATACCATGAAAATATTCCAGATTATTTGCCTTTGAGGAGTCAATCTGTTTGTTTGTGATGTACTTAACCATGAAGTTTAATGAATTCTTAATATTTTTAGAATCTGATACTATGTGTTCAATAGATCCATGGAGAGAAATAAGGTGGAAGCTACCATCCTATAGTTTTGATTCCATAAGGGCATTGGGGTTGTATGGGATTTGGATGTTAATGACCATGTCATCCTCATTGCATACAGTGTGACCATGTGTAGAGATCGAATAAGTGTGTTCTGCAGAAACACATTGGGGGTTAGGTTTGGAAGGCATGGGACTACCTTGTTGGTCCCTTGTGTTGGTTGGGTGTTCAGCCACCTTGCTGACTTGAAATGCTTTCTCTTGAGATATCTTATAAGACAATTCAGGAGAAAAGTCATTCATGTTGATGTTGACATTCATTGCATTGTTGTATTTCATCTTTTCGTGATATACAACAGACAACTTCATGGAGGACATTGAAGAGTCCCTAGAAATGTTTGTATTAGCTAAGAGGGATCTACCTCTCACCTCGTTGTAGTTGTTAGGAGAGGATCCTTTCAAAATGTCCATTCCTGTGTTGTCTGCTTGGAACACAGTTGGTAATGTAAAGCTTTGTATTGGAGTCATGTTTGGAGAAAAAGAAGTGAATTTATTCCTTATGTCTCTTATGGGTACTACCATACAAGATGGTGGTATAAGAGAAAAAAGAATGATTTAGCTTATTCTAAAGATTATATATTATTCAGAAGATTAATATATACAAAATATATTTTATATGTGATGTCATACTTCTAACTCTAACTCTAAGTCCAAATAAGAAGATAAATGAGAAAAAAGAAAATGGGAAAGAATAAAAAGAAAAACAAAGTTCATTATTTTCAATTCTAATAATATGTTCATAAATGTTATAGTTGAATCATCTAGACTTCTTATTTTTGTTATAGTTATCTTTTCCTTTTCCAATGTTTATAGATTACTCTTTCTCTATTAATCTGATCTTATAATCTTATCTATGTTATAAGACAAGTATGTGGACAAACTTTTAGAATTAGGGTTAGAGGACAGAAATAGACAGTAGTAATTATTATTAATCTACAACGGAAAAAGGGCACATAATCTAGAAGTCATGTGAGATGAAGTCATAGGCCTAGAACGGTCTACAAGGCTAGAAGAGCCTAAACGATGATGTTAGGGAGCATGTACACCACATTGCTACCACATGGTCAACATATAGATGTTAGGGCAGGATGTACAGTCTTGCACAGTCACTGCGGAGTAAACATGAGGTAGACACATGGACATTAGGGCAGGAGGTGCAGTAGACATATTGTTGTAGTATAGACCACTTGTAAATTATATAAATAGGATAGCAATGCAGCGAGGGCTTCTTGTCGAGTTCTCTTGTAATCTCCACTACTAGATAGCCAGATAAGAGCTTTGCTGAAGTAAGCATACTATAGGGTCATTACGACTAGTGGTTGCTACAACAGTCTACCCTTTGTGAATTCATATTTTTGTCTAACTAATATAATGGCTATCTTTCACTTTTTAAGTGATGTTGATATTGCAATGGGTAGATATCCTAATATTATCTTGATAATATCACCTTTGACATTTTTCTTTAATAGAAATATAGCATAAGTGTTATTAGTTTCAGTCTTTATAGCTAATACTTTGAATTCAATCATAAAATCAGTGATGTGTTTCTTTTCTTGTCTAAATGTCTCAATCTTCTATTAGTATCTGCTGTCTTAATTTCTTCTACAGAATTGTTCCAATTCTAGATATTGTTATATTTTTTAATTTGGTTAATCTTCTTCTAAGTATAAATACTAGCTATGCTTTCTCTAAATTGGGCTAATATCACTGTGATCTTGTTGTTTGTTGTTATAACTCTATTACTCTTGAGAAGCAATCATATGTCTCTTTACCAATCTTTAAACTTTGTTTGGTCTTTATCAAACTATTCTGAGTCTGAGATTATACTCTGTTGTATCAGTATCTATCTTTGGTATTATTTCTGCTATTGCTACTGATGTTTATACATACTACTCAATACTATCTCTACAGTTCTAGTTTCTTTTAAGATATCTTTTTCAGTAATCCTCAATAATTCTAGTATTTCTTCTAGTGTCTCAATATCAGTAGCTTTCTATTTAGTTCTATTTGTCTTATCTGTTCAATAGTCTAACCACAATGCTATCTTGATATATCT
>Ga0157364_1008707_pt1 | contig 10520 bp, 5 predicted proteins | sample AttsexASBM2_FD_111476 | JGI IMG/M metagenome (GOLD analysis project Ga0157364, IMG submission 111476) | Fungus gardens microbial communities from leaf cutter ant in Ribeirão Preto, State of São Paulo, Brazil - Atta sexdens ASBM2 | ecosystem: Host-associated > Fungi > Mycelium > Unclassified ... | reverse complement strand
TGCTCGTATTCGAAGCCACGATATTGCTCGTTTCATAATTAACGCGTCAATTTGACGATCGACCGTTTGCCCATAAAAAAGCTGCAGCCGATTTAAGTTGCAACCCGAATTCTAATGATCTTCCTGGCGTAAAAAAGATTTTAACTTTCCAATGCGCACTGATGTTCGCACATGAATTTCTCAGAACAATTGCGAACGTAACGTACGATATGATATTGAAAGCGTGGTTTAGATTACACGAGTAGTATCTATGCACAACGTCGTAGAACGCTGTACGTTATGAACGAGGAACATCGTTACATTCGTTATTCAAGTGCTTGAACTACATAGGCGAGCTTCAAAAGGGGTCATGCGAGGCAAACTGGGTTTCGCGGCACTTTTAAGTTTCACCAGGAATATCCTACGCGCGAGCGAGAGAGAGAGAGAGAGAGAGAGAGAGAGAGAGAGAAGCGAGGGAAAAATTACTTTGTAGCTTCACTTCCCGGGGGACATCGTAACGTTCGAAATTGCACGGTAGCGACTCTCTCTCTCTCTCTCTCTCTCTCTCTCTCTCTCTCTTTGTCTGCCACTACGGGTGAACTCAAAAAATTCTAAAAAAACAATCGGAGACTCTCGATCTTCCCGCAACCAGCTTCGCCAGAGCCATTTCGTTGGGACTCGCTGTTGGAAAGAAAAATTACTTCAAGATGTTCTTCCAAAGACGTCGTTTCGCCCGAACGGCGGCATGCATTTTAACGCGTCGAGAATTTATACGGCATGAAAGAAACGGAAATTTGCAAAATTTCTACCATGTGTCTCCCTTATAGAATTATGTATTACGTTTGTGTGAGACTAGGATCCATTTAATGAAATACTTTTAAAAATGTATTTGATACGCTCGATGTGTACAGCATACATAAGATATATATTAAATATCGTATCTTCGTACTTGAAGAAATCTTTCTCTTCAAAATGATATTTGATTTTTTCAGATTTTTCAATCACAATTTTTCAGATTGAGCGGATGCATGTAAGTGGAAATTCAGGGGCAAATGTGCGAACATAAGGCAAGTGAATCGAAAATTCCACGGTCGCAATTCATGTTACGTGACTGAACGCAATATTTCATGGAAATTTCTCTAGGGATAGAAGCGAGGTGAAGATGGCGGCCAATGGTCAGAGAAATGATTCGTATGCTTTTGGAGCGTTGAATCTCGCCAGAGAGCATCGGCGATTAGGTGTAAAACCTTGGTGAAGTATGTAAAGTGGCGGAAATATATTCTTTAAACGTCGTCATTATCCGTCATAGGAAAAAAATGTATTTAATATGGACGCGTAGTATTCACTTAATAAATAATATTTAAATTAAACTTACGTACTTACATAATTACATAATATATATTATTTACTACATCATGTGTAATTTATTTATACTATTATGCATAAATTATTGAGTCTTCACTTTCATGTCCTAAATTCTAATAGCATTATTATATAATTATAAAAATTTATTATATAAATTATAAAAGTTAATTATACAAATTTTGGATCCAGTTCCAATATTCATGTGACAATTTAAATAAACAAAAATTATGGGATAATTTCCATATGTTTTCTTTGCTGTCAAAAATACCGGTGCATATTTTAGAGCGCGATGGATTCTTGTCACAATTGCAATTTTTCGACGTGTCCAAGCGAGCGTTGCTAGCGTGATTTGCGACGGTCAAGCATTACACATGTAAGCAAGGCGCGTCAGTGGCAATATTCCCATCAAAACTGCGACACTTGTCACGAGGATATGTCACGCTGATCCGTCACGCGGATGTTATGTTATACGATTCCAATATGATAAAAAAATGTCAGCGCGCGCGTGCAATTCCGCGAATAAATTACTCGACGCAGCGCTCGTGATAATACAATGAAATTGGTGAGTGGATTAACGGCGACTAACGGCATGTATTTTCGTAGGAGCGATCTTTAGCTCCCTGGGAAAAAAGCGGATGTGATTTTCGCGCTATTCCTGTCGCGGAGGAAAATCGATGACCGGCGCAAATGGATGGGGTTCAGATGCAATCCGGAAAAGCATCGACCGCAGATTTTCTCGTGCAGCGCAATAGTCCTGCGAGAAAACATCGAGACAAAAGGATGGAGGAATCCGTCCGCATGGAATCTTCCTTTTAGTCTGCTCCGCCTCCTTTTTTTTTTCTCTTCCTTTTACCACGATATATTTTGATACCTGGATGTGCGCGCCGAATTACAGCTCCCTAGATTGTAGCGTTCGTAACCGATATGGTCGTTTCGGCAGATACTCTCGCCTCGGATCCGTAAATATTTCTCGCGCATTTCCGAGTTGGCGCAGTGAGCTCGTGTTAAGTTAATTTTGCAGATCACTGGTATGATACGGAGTAAATTATGTATGAGACTCACATGTTGAAGATAGGAATCTGGCATGCGGGCAAAGAGATTTGAGGTACTCTGGATATGACTGGATATGAGAAACAGAGCTGTGAATTGTTATGAGAGATTCTAATATTTTTTTCAAAGTTATTATCACGCTTTCTCATTCTTTTTTATGACCTTTATATTATCATATATAATAAAAAAACATTGTACTTTTCAGCAGTATAATAACAAGTATTATTATTATTAATTATAATTGTTTTATAGTCTATTGAAATAATTTATAATTAATAATATATTTAATCATAATTGCCTAAAGAAATAAGAGATAACATGTTGCATAAATAATTTAATCAATTTTAATAACTTGATAGTAAATAAATAGTTTTATTTTTATTGCTGAAATTTTTATATTGTAATTTACTTAATTAAAAAGCTTTTTACGAATACATTTATTTGTGAAATTTGATACCTGATCAAATTTGATACCTGATATACCACAAATTGATGTAAAGCTTTTATTAATTTTACTGTTGTCTAATTAAATATTCCATTGTTCATATCTGTACAATAGTTCTGTATTATTGAAGGTTATATTGATATCAAGTTTTTTACGAAAGATAATTTTTTATAGCTCATGGAATTACGCGATAGACAAAGAATGAAGCGGTCAGAGGAGTGAGACACGTGATCAAGAAACAAAGAGAACCGGGAATAAAAAAAAAATGTCGCAAACTTTTCAGTCTCGAGTCCGGGAAGTTTGTTATTTCCCTGGCAGAGGATTCATACATACGAGCACAGCGTGGCTGCGAAGGGTGCAATTTGTACGCGAGTGTAAAGGATGGTGGACATAGGAAAGGATCAGACATTGGGGGCAAGATAACTCAATGCGAGAACTTCGAGCATGAAACTTCAAGCTTTGAGATTGGAAATATTTCGCGTTGCTATTTCTCCATTCTAGAGTTTGAAGCGCTTTGCACTTTCGATAGCTTCGCTAGAATCTACGTAAATCAACAGTTCAAAACTTTTTCGCTGATTGTGAGTATCGTTCGTTCCTTTCGTAATTTCGGTGTTATTCCAACATGCGAATATTTATATAGTAAAATCGCATATTTTATGTTTAGCGATTGTCTCTATTTGTATTGAAATACAATTTCATTGAGGTGCAATAATTAAACAATTCCAGTAAGTTCAATGTTGCTAATATTCTTTTTAAAATGATTAATGAAACACATATATTAATCGATAAGTGATATGTTTTATTCAAAATAAATATTCTTTCTTTGATATTACTATAAAAATATATGTTTATTTTATATATTAACGATATTTTTTATAATTATATAGTACGTATATAAATATACTACATTTACTTTATTCATTTATTCTTAAATAATACAGAAAAATATATTAAATAAAAATCATTTAAAAAATTAATTTGTATTCGTAAAATAATTTTATCATATCTCCCGTAACATAGTTACTAATGAATATTCATAGAAATTTCTACAATGAGAAACGTTAATAATCCTACCTCACGGTTCAATAAAGTCATGTGGTTAGCGGTGGATTCGTAGATGTTATTTTTTTCTTTCTGTATTCTACCATGAGCTCCAGTTTAATACTAATCTCGCTACGTTTTACTGCGTGCTGTCACGCGCGATATACAAAGGCGTGATCATAAAAGTTTTCTTTCTCTTTTCCCTTTTCCTTTTCTATTTATCCTCCATTTTTTTTCTCTTCCTCTGTTTCTTTTTCTTTCTCGTTTTTTTTTTTATATTTTATATTGTATGTATATTTGTGTAATTTTTTTTTTTTTTTTGATAATCCAATCTCGTTTGCCGCTGCTAATTAATCGCTAACAAGTGTCTGCAGTTCACAGTCAGGACTGCATTACGTAGATACGTGCGTTACCGAACGATCGTTATAAACTCTATAGCGTTAGCTTTAATCGCTTTCCAGTCAAACGATTACCGAATTACAGCCACGAATTTATTCCGTTTCGAATTGGTCGATCGTTTCTATGCGATTTTTCTCTTTCCATTCTAGCAATCAGCAGCAATAGCCGATAATCGAACCTGTTTCAGAGTACTAACGTGCGCTAATTAAAATATTTTTAGATGTACACACCGTTCTAGTTGATGTGCATAATAATTTGCTTTTTACATGTGATTGACTGGGAATTGACGTTAATTAAAATAAATCCAAATTTTGCGCGAGTACTGGTATTGAAAGTAGATTAGAATGCGGCGGTTTATTGACGGGAAGTCGATCTGTTTTCCATAACGTGCAATGGCGGGTACACCCTTTATACACATACACACACATTTCACCGAGTCTTTTCAGATACGGCGAAATAAAATCTCTTTGTGTATTTTTGCGTGACGTCCAACGAGTTTTCGACTACATATGTGTTTCTTTGGACAGTTTTTTTTTCATAAAAAACATCAAAATTCAAATCTGTTATCCACAACGATTGAATTCAATTTGCGTAGTGATACAGTTCTCTCTAATCAATATTCATACGAGCGCCATAAAATTCTGTCTAAAAATGTCGATACAGCGCGTAGATACTTTTTTCACTTGAAATCCCCAAAAAAGTGCTCACGTCGCGATAGCGAAATTCGCAGAACGTTAACTCTGATACAACATTCGTTTGATATTTAACACCATTATGTCGAAGGAAGGATAACGGATTGACGGGCTCGAAAACCACTTTGATACGGTACCACAGTTGTGCACGAGTTTCGAATCGATGGTGGTAAACCGCATCTTCGACACACGAATCGCACAATCTAAAGTTCGCCAAACGCCTGAGGTCTAAAGAGAACTTGATTTCCAATAAATTTGCGGTATACAGTAGAGACCGGGCAAAACAAGTGTGATACGATCTTTTCGAAAAACTTTCGTCGATCGATCGTCGCATTACTCGCATCGCTGCTGGCACTAAGTAACGCTTTGCAAATCGCTTAGATTATTAGCTAATCACACACACACACACACACACACACACACACACACACACACACAATACACAAGATACTAACACATAATATTTAAACAGTTTAAAATTTATTAGATGCTATGCTTCAATGAACAAAAATATTAACGATGATTGACATTTAATATAATTGAAATAATTTTATATTGCAAAGTAATATTTAAATTTGCACAATCAGAAACTTTATTTTATTAAATAATAAAACTATATTTTTATAATTGATCATAATATTTAAAAACGGGATTTGTTTCATTTCTTTCAGCAATCTCAGTTATTCAAAGTCTTACCTATACTCAACTTATTTTCATTTGCATTTAACTTTTTTAGTTAAATATTGTTTGACAGATAAAACTAACGAATTGACGTATATTGCGTTGATATATGAATAAAATTTTCGGCTTCAGTTTTTTTTAGGAATCTATACGGAAATGTCTAACTTCGCAAATGCCACGCACATGAAGTATGAGGAACATGCTTCTTCGCGGGTAAAAAGCGAAAACACAAAAATGTTTTGCTTACGAGAACAGTCGATTGCACTCGTGTAACGACTTTTCTACAGTCGAATAGATTGAAATGTGAAAATAGCGCTGAGCTTTGTGTAGGCAAACAGGAAAACAAACCAGCCAGGTATCGGAAAAGCATACGGTGCTTTCAAACGTGAAATATTATTGCATGGATTCGCTCAGCACGAATTTGCGCACCCAATTTTAGTATTATTATTACGGGATAGTTATACCTGGAAGAAAAGAGGAGCATCATTATTTTATACTGATATAAAAGATTATTTATGAGAGCAATAACTTGCAAACTTTCCATGATGATGCAAGATTTCATTAAAATTTATATTGAAAATTATTAAATGATATATTAAATGAAGATAGACCGAGAAATGATCAACACAAATGTTTATTTGAACTAAAATTATAAAAAATTTTCCAAAGATATTGTTAGATATCAATACTTTATATAATACTGATATATAATAGCTGTCTTCACTCATTTGTTATATAGAAAATTTATAAAAGATAGACGTATAGGAATATATATATATTCCTAATATAAATATCTTATCAGAATAATTATATATGATTACTCTAAAACGCAAATTTATTAATATTTTTTACATATTAGTTAATTAATCATTTTTATTACATATCCATTAATTCTTGATTTTATCGGTAGTCAAATATATTTTTCTTAGTATATTTTTTATTACATATATAATATGTATAATAATATTTGGTAATTCTTTACATATTTCTTTAAATCTTTTGTATTCTTTATACGTTTTCTTAATTAAGTTATTCTCTATTACGTTATTTATTAAGTTCTTTATTAAGTTATAATCTCTATCTATACTTATTAACATTTACTTTCGTAAATAGTTACAAAAGTAACAATAACTGTATTTTGAAAATATTAATACAGAACCAACTATTGTTCCTTCAAACGCGTTAACGTAACAATTTTCGCTTATTGATAACAGAGGAAGCTGTATGCATTGTCAAGTATAACTCAATATTATCCGCACCGCAGGATATGCCGCAGCATTCGAGTAGTAGTTGCGAGTAAGGCCAGATACTCGTGGCGAAGTTATGCGTAGTATTTGCCCGCGAGGACATAACTCCGTGCGCAAAGTTGGCAGAGAGCAGCGTTGGCGTCCCTTCCGCGCTAGAATAACAAGCTACCCATGTTACAACTGGGAAGCGCCAGAAATAGATGCTGAATTCGATTTAAATTGAGCCTGTTAAATGTTTACTTCAGCAAAAATTTTTTTATTTATATTGCAGATAAAAGATTGTGAAATATATAAATACGAATTAATGAAATGAATATGAAATTATTTGTGTATTTTAGATTTAAATATTGTCTAAAATTATATTCTCAAATTTTTTAATTAAACATCTCATGCACATATAATGTTATGCATAGATTTTATTACATTATTCACATACACATATATATATATATATATATATATATATAAAATTTTTATTGGAGATTTTTATTGGAGATTACTAACGAGAACATTACAAAAATCGAGTTTTTTATTAACAACTTGGGTATAGAGGATTGATATAGAGAATTGATAATATTGCAATAAAAGTGCATTTGTCATTGCACTTTTATTTCAGTAAAATAATATTTCTGTCATTTTTCGTTAATAAAATAATATTATAATCTAATTCCATTTTTAGAACTTAAATTCAATTTTAAATTCTAGAAAATTCTCGAAGAAATATCGTATGCCATTTATAAAGATGTTAGTGTTTTTTCATTTTGAATAGCAATATTTCTCTAAGTAAAGATTTACATACATTTCAGACTATTGATATTGAGGCACATATTGAAATATACATTTTGTAAAATTCGGAGACTCACGCCGCATAGCACGTCTTCAAGTTCGGAGCACGCGAAAAACATCTGATATATTTCACAAAGAGTAGAAAGAGACCATTCGTACAGGATTTGATTGAATATTACGTCCATGCCTTAACCTGCACCTGTACGTGCTACCATACACGATGCGGAGCAATCGGGTTCTGTTGAAAATTGGTCGATGAAAGTGAGCATGATAAATATTGGGTTGTATGCGATACTCTTGATGTATGATGTTGTATCGAGGTTTTGAAAAAATTGTATTTTTCGAAAAAACTAAATTTATACTAACAAAATAAAATGTTAATTTTAACATAAAAACATATAGTAGACTTTCTAAGATATTCAAAATTGTTAAATATTTTTTTGATACAAATATGATAATTTCAATATTTTTATTGTTTCAGAAAGTTTACTTATTATATGTTTTTTTTACTATTATATATTTTTAAATTAAAATTAACATTTTATTTTAACAACATATAATATTTTTCTCATTATGTACACTATGAATTTCTCATTATGTATAAACTCGATTTTTGTAATGTTCTCATTAGTAAAATTTTTATAATATATGAATAAAAATCTCCAATAAAAATTTTATATATATATATACAATATATATATATATATATATATATACAAATTGCACAATCTTTTAAATTAAAAAAAAATTATAATTTCTTTATAAATTATTTATTAATTTATAAGTTTTCAATGAGATGGTTGCATTTATCTACAAATCAATTGTCCACAGTACCGATTGCTTATATGTATTATTGCCTATATGTATTATTGCCTATAAGTATTATTGTCTTCAGCTCGATTGCCTAAAAGCATTTTTGCACAAAAATAAAAATTTTAGAAACGGAGTTACTTTTGTCAACAATGACAACAACACGATATCTTACATTTTGATCGTTATTAACAAATGTTCCGGTCACAATCCTACCCACGACATAACCATGATCCTACCCCTGACTTCACCATGACCTAACCACGACCCTATCCACGACCTAATCCCAACCCTACCCCCGACCTAACCACGACCCCTAACCCTAACCCTAACCACAACCTAACCACGACTTTACCCCTAAAGTAAATAAAGTTAAGTTAAATAAAAAGATAATTTGTATTGATTATTAATGATAACAACGGAAGCAGCTTTGTTCATAAGAATGAATGTTCATAATGGTACTCTCGAGTATTAATACATGTGCAACAGTACAATTTAAGGAAGTTGTGTGCCCCTTTGCAGAGTGAGTGGTGGAGAGTTCACTTTAAGTAGAAACAGGGGAATATATAAAATAGTATTTAATAGCAAATAAAATGCTGTAGACAATCAAGTTGTAGGTAATATGTGTAGGTAATCGAACTATAGGCAAAAGTGATATAGGCAAATGATACTGTAGATGGGAAATCCCCTGCTTTCAATTCCAAATAACTCAATAAGTTTTTCAAAATTTATTAAAAATAAAATTTGATGAGATTGTGCACATTTTCTAATCACATTATTATTATTTAAAAATTTAAATAATTTAAAGATCAATACACATAAAATTATTGAGAATAATAACAATTCTATTTCTTATAAAAAATTTTAAAAAGTCTTTAAAGTCTGTATAGCAAAATAACTGTGAACAAATTGATGCACACGTTAGCGTAAAATTTAATAATGCACAATAAAAAGATTAACAACTCAATCCATATTTATGTTTTAAAGTAATATATAGCGATTTGCGATCACATGCGAACAAGCGAGAATTTTATATCAAAAATTACGTGCGATTCGAATAATCAATTAGAAGTTCGTGATATGGCATTCATGATCCGGACAATTCGTGGAAATTTCATTGCGGACAGATTCAATAATCCAACGTGCGGAAAGGGTTAAAATTAAATGCTTTTTAATCCATCTACTCATCCATTCACAGATCCACGCGATATGCAAAATTACTAGTCACTTGATCCGATCATGTGCTTGATCAAATGAATAGATCACCGATCGTCATTCGTTATCACTATTTCGACTCGATAAAAAAAAGCCGAACCGAATGCAAAAATATTCGTTGTAATTTTTACATTCCACTGGTAAACAATATTACGTAAATGAAACAAACGAATGACATGTAAGCACACAATTTGACTATCGATTGCAAGTCGATAGTTAAAAAATTGAAGTTTGTTACACGGGACGAGAAATAATGGCGCACGTGTAACTCGTTTATCGGAAATTCTTACATTGTAGAGGTAAAAGTTTATTCTCTTTCTTTTTGTGCTGTTGTTAGCGAGGTACATATGGCACGCTTTTCCCTGCTGTAACAACCGTTTTTAATGAACCGTACTTGTAATCCTTGCGGCAACGAAACACAATAGCAGAAACTGGATGCACTTTAGTGCATTCAATGTAACCACCGTTTCTTGCAATCTACTATATTTACTAAATTTGCACAAAGTTTAAATGTTTTGTGAATAACTCTATAAAAATCAAAACCTAATTATATTCTGTCGTAAAAACGGCTACTGGGTGAGTTAGGTTAGTTATCATGGTATAATAAAAGTTAAATCTGATTAATTATAAATTTTTACGAAGTTTCTCTTAAACGAAAATTTATATTATACTACATAGTACATTAACGTTATTTCAGTGAAACGAGAAAAATCTTTTAGAGAGAGGTTAATCCAATTCTGAAAATTCTATCATAATAATATCTAATAGATATTTTATATATATATATATATATATATATATATATAATAT